>JAEEGL013474313.1_pt1 | contig 229775 bp, 170 predicted proteins | sample 9134231 | NCBI WGS metagenome assembly JAEEGL01 (sample SAMN16246548, study PRJNA631951) | gut metagenome | biome: gut microbiome; feature: rumen; material: fiber-attached | host: Bos | place: Iran: Karaj | collected 2018-10 | reverse complement strand
TTTGGGACGGCAATGCCGTCCCTTTTTTCTATTTTCCTCTTCTCAACCTGACAAACACATGGACGACATGGCTGTTGTCAACCTTTCGCTTCTCTATCTCGAAGTATTTGGAGCAAGACTCGATGAGCGGAGTAAGTTTCTCCTGACTTCGTCATTGCATACCCCAAAAATCTTCGTCAAATAGTTTTTCGATTGGCTTATGCCGTTTCATGGGCATGGTCTTGACGTAGTGCGTCTTGTTTTCAGGCATGTAGATGCTGATGGTGGTCACCGTCTTTGCCATGTTGAGCACCTTGTCAACGCTCATGTTGATGTGGTTGAGTTTGAGCAGTCGCCCCAGTTCCTTGTACACTTTCAGCGCCACGAAGCAGATGCAGACATGTGCCTCTATACGTCGGCGCGTGAAGTGGAACATGGGACGTATCTCTAACTTCGATTTTGCTATTCTGAATGCCCGTTCAACATTCCAAAGGCTGTGGTAGGCTGTCACTACCTCATCAGTGGGTATGACGGTGTTGGTCAGGTAGCCTTTCAGTCCGTCCCACTGCTCATCCTCCCGTATCCTGTCATAGTTGATGCTGACCCTGGTGTTCCCGTCCATGTCAAGGAACTTGTTGTAGCCCCGGCGGTTGATGTTCTCCTTGCTCAGGTGTCCAGCCCTGTAGGCCTTCTCCAGCCTGCGGATGCCCTTCTCGCGGTTGTGTGCGTCCTTCTTGGCCCGGTTCTCCGAGTATCCCACGAGCAGGCGGCGGCCGTTTCCCTTGTCAATCTCATGCATAACGCCTTTCTCCTTGTCAAAGGACAGTATCTGCCGCTTCACGGCCTCCGACTCGTTCTTGATGCGGCTTCCTATTATATATTTGCATCCCTCCGCCTCAAGCTCATTGATGTTGTCCGAACTCATCAGTCCGGAATCGGCCACGACGATGAAGTCGTCAAGACCGTATTTGGCAACGAATTCGCGGATTACGGGCAGCATCGTGTGCCCCTCGTACTTGTTCCCCTCGTGGATGCAGTAGGCCAGGGGGTAGCCGTCTAGGCTGACCAGCAGACCGAGGATGATCTGCGGATTGCTGTGCCGCCCTTCCTTTGAGAACCCCGTCTTGCGCAGGTCGTCCTGGCGGTCGGTCTCGAAATAAAGCGTCGTCACGTCGTAGAACATCACGCCGATGTGTCCGCCCAGCACTTCCATCGTGTGCCTCACGCTGATGTCCTGAACCAGACCCTTGTGCCGGTCGTTCAGTTTGTCCAGATAGCGGTATATCTTCGAGAGGTCCACATCCTCGTCATAGTGGTTCTTCAGGTATTCCACCGTCGCAGCCTTGCTCGCTGGGAACGACAGGCGGCTCTGCACCAGTTTGCGGAATATGGTGTCCTCTATCCGGTTGAAACCGATGCGGTCGAACACACGGTCCAGTATCAGCTCCGTGCCGTTGAGAAGGATGTTGTCGATGTTGGACAGCACGCGCTCGGTCATCTCGCGTTCATACTCCAGCGCACGGCGCTCCTCGCCGAATAGGTCAAGTTCTGGCTGAATGGAAAGCTTGCGTCGGCGAATCCAATCCTGGCCTTTCTGCTCCAATTGTTCTATCTCTGACTTATCTTTCGAAATACCGATCGTTGTCAATTTCTCGTATCTGCCTTTATGCTTCGATGCAACAATCACACTGACTGAACCAGAACGGTTCTTGATCTTCTTTACGTACATTTTATGTTAAAAAACCTTTTGCATACCCCATAATCAGGGTATGCAAAAGTACAAATAATTCTTTATCAATGAGTTATATTTTAACTAAAAAATGAGTGACGAAGTCAGGAAATGGGCATACTTCATCTTCATTTGGTTCATCAAACGGCAAATCAGTCTGTCAAGTTGTTTGAAAAGCAGATAGTCGGCCTGTTTTATGAGCACAATATCCATATTTGCAATTGTCTGCGGTGGGCGCGTCTGACAAAGACCCATAAAATAGTCAGCATCATTATGCTCCTTTCCCAACTGGCGCATCGCCATCCATTCAGGAGAGTTCTCCTCCCATTGGCGCTGCCCACGGGTTCGCAGATAGTCAATATAGTCTTCCAACAGTTCATGCAGACTGGCTTTCGCCACGTTGACAAGTTTGATTTCGGTCTTTGCCGAAGTGGCTGATGCCGCACATCCCTCAATGATATTTTGTTTGCCAGAACGTGCTGCTTGAACCATCTGGTCGATGGTTCTGTCGCCTTTCTCCAGGTAATTATGGCAGAAGTAGTATGTCATCTCATAGATGACTTCCGTCTTCTGATAGCTCAAGAGCTTACGATAATTGCCTGTATGTCGTATCTGCTTTTCTGGCATAATATGGGGTGTTTTTTTTAAAGTTTTCTTTTTTTTATTGCTGGTGCTCTGGCCTTGAGGGGCTTTTTGAGGCTTTTTAAGGTCTTTAAGGTCTTTATGTGAGCCGCATCGTGCGGCTCACATAGTCAGACCCGATTCTGTTATAACAGAAGTTTTTTTCCGCAATCTTTTTTCGCAATCAGAGGGGTTTCTTTACTCCCACTTGATGGTTGAAGGCGGTTTGGAGGAGATGTCGTAGCAGACACGGTTCACACCACACACCTTGTTGATGATCTCGTAGGAAACCTTGGCCATGAAGCCATAGGGCAGGTGAGCCCAGTCGGCAGTCATGGCGTCGGTGCTCGTCACGGCACGCAAGGCAATGGGATGCTCATAGGTGCGCTCGTCGCCCATCACACCCACGCTGCGCACGGTGGAGAGAAGAATGGTGCCTGCCTGACATATCTGGTCGTAGAGCGATACCTCTATCTCGCCGTCTTCCATGTGGGCGGGTACACCGGCAGCCAACATGTGGCGGGCCTCCTCGCCAGAGAGCCTCACCTTGTAGTTGCGCAGGCCGTTGATATAGATATGGTCGGCTTCCTACAGCACGCGTACTTTCTCAGGGGTGATGCTTTAGCCTTCGTTTTTACAACTCTGGCCATCCGTCGGTTGTCCAATGGATAGGTTTCTGAATCAGCATGGCGGCACCATTTTGGGTTGCACTGTAGCCGTGACAGATGAAGATGTCTTCGCCGTCGAAGGTATAGGCAGCACAGTGGCCGGCAGCCTCCCATTCCTTTTTGTCGCCCTCAATAACGATTGTACCGCCTCCATCGGCCATGTCCTTACCCGTTCGGTCAAGATAAGGTCCTCCGACGTTCTTGCTGCGGCCGACGGCCACACGGTAGTTGCTCTTGGAACCACGACAGCAGTAGTCCCATGATACAAAGAGGTAGTAATAGCCGTTGTGCTTGAAGATGAATGGTGCCTCGATGGCGTTTGTGCCGGCAAATTTCGATGTAGGATTCGGTTCTGAATGCTTGTAGTTGGAAGCATAACGCCGGGCGATGGTGCGTGGCTTTTCACCACGGCTGATATGCATGGTAGAGTCGAGGCGTGCCAGTTGGATGCCGTCCCAGAACGATCCCCAGACGAGCCACGGCGTGTCGTTATCGTCGATGACGAAGTTGGGGTCAATGGCATTCCAGTTGTCGCCCGTCATCTGACCGTCAGCATCACGTTTCCGTTCGATGGACGTGATGATGCAGCCCTCGTCCTTCCACATGTTTGTGCCCAACGATCGGCTGCTGAGCAGTCCGATGGCCGAACCATTCTTGCCGAACGTGGAGCAGCTATATGCGAGCCACCAGCGACCGTGCCATTGGATGACATCGGGTGCCCATACATGATTGCCAAAGCCGGGCACGGAGTCTGTGGTCCATTTAGGAATGACACTCATCACAGGTTTATGAGATACGGTCCATGTCTTTCGGTCCTTCGAGGTCATCTGTTGGATACCCATGCCTGTGGCATAGAGATAATAGGTGTCACCGTCCTTGGCCATCACGGGATCGTGAACCATGGGTGTCTCTGTCTGGAATGATTCGCCTTGGAATCTGCGACGACGCTCCTGATCGGTATTCATCTGAGTGGGTGTGGATAGTCCCTCAACTTTCACTCGCATGATGGTGAACGACATGGGGGCGAACTCGTAGTCGAACTGACGGCCGAACTTGCCGTAGAGGTCGGTGCGTGGTGAAAGCTTCGTGGGTTGCTCGAAGGTGTTCTCGTCGTTGGCATCGCCACTGAGGGTGATGACCTTGCCAGTGGGCATAATGGTTCTTGCACCGTCGATGATGAACGAACGGCGGTAGGACTGGTTGGTGCCGTTGACCACCTTGATGACAAGCTCAGAGGTAGCTTGGTCGAAACCTGTCTGACAGAAGTGGCGGGTCTGGGCGGCCGGCTCGGCTGAGAGTATCTCTTGGCCGTCCATGAAGAGGGTAACGAGTTGGGGTGTGACGACAATCTTCACGTCATACCACTTGTCGCTCTCAATCGTCTGTGGCACCTGACGCCCCAACACATCGTTGGTGCGGCCACGGCGCATAGGCTGGATGGCCGATGTGCGGTTGTTCCATCCACCGATGTTCACGGCGTAGCCGTTGCGCCCGCGTTCGTCCATGCCGTAGTAGATGAAGAAACCTTCCAGCCCCCCCGTCTTGCGGGCCTGCAGCTCCAGGGTGTAGTTGTTGCTGCTGAACGAGGGGAGCAGCGATAGCGTCAGTCGCTCGTCGCTGGTCTGGGCGAGGGCATCGCCCGTTACCGTCCATTCACCGCGCTGCTTCTGAAATTGGTCAGGGCTACAGCTGGTGGTCTTTCCGTCGGCAGTGGTCACCTTGATGTTGCGATACTCGCACTGTGTGGCATAGCTGCCTAAACCGATCGTGCCGGCGGCGAAGGGAGTAACTTCTCCGGCGGTCGTTGTCTCGCTGACAAACACGTTATAGGTAGGACGGTTCTCCGCGGCCATCTGCTGTACGTAATAGGAGGCGCGGCCATAGACCTCGGAACTGTTGATGTGGATGAGGTTGCAGGGCCAGTCGCGGCGGTTCTCGTTCTCGAAGAGTGGTGCGTAGGAGGTCATCTTCACCACATCGCTGTTGCGCTCCATGCCCATGATGAAGGCGGCCTCACTCAGTGCGGCCAGCAGGTTTCCTGCACCCACGCCGCCGTTGCAGGCATATTCGCCCACGTAGATGTCGTGCGTGCGTGGCGCATCATCGAAGAGATGGTTGTTGGCAAAGAAGAAGTTGGGGTCGCGATACCAGTGGGGATCCACCATGTATTCACCGGGAATCTGCTCCAGCAGACGGTCGGTGTGGCCGAGAGTGTTGATAAAGGTGATCTGCGGATATTCGGCCTTCAGTTTTTTGAAGATGTAGTTGAAGTGAGTAACATACTCCGGCCCCACATTCTCGTTGCCGATCTCCACATACTTCAGCGGAAATGGTCTGGGGTGTCCTGCATCGGCACGCATCTTGGCCCAGCGGTTCTTGGAAGGGTCGGCCAGGGCGTAGTCGATGGCATCACGGAAGTCCTGCACGACGGCATCCATATCTTTGTCGCTGCTCACGAAGTCACCATTGCGCACCGAGCACGACATACCGGCATTATTGACGAACATGGCGTCCATCTGCAGATCCTCGCAGAACTGTAGAAACTCGTGGTAGCCCATGCCCCAGGTGGCGCGGTAGCCCCACACGTCCCACTCGCCGCGGCGGGTCATTGGGTCGCCCAGCGTCTCCTTCCATTTCACACGGTTCTCATAGGTGGCTCCCTCCACGATGCAGCCGCCGGGCCATCGCATGAACTTCGGGTGTAGGTCGACCAGCATCTGTGCAACGTCAGCTCGCTGTCCGTTCTTGCGTCCCTTGAAAGTGGCCTGAGGGAAGAGCGACACGTAATCGATGAGCACCGTGCCCGTCTTGTCGAATTCCAATGCCAGTTCGCCCTTGGCTGCTGTTCCCTCTGAGGTCAGTGTGGCGGTCAGTTCGGTCCAGTCCTTCAGCTGCTTGTTGGTGAAGGTGGCGGAGCCGAGTGAGGCGCCCGTCTCGCTGTTGCGTAGTCGGGCGGTGATGGTGCCTTTGTAGTTGGCCGACTTCACATAGAAGCGTAGATCGTACTTTTCCCCAGCCTTGAGGCCCATGCCCCAGTAGCCGGTATTGGTCAGCACTGCCTTGCCACCCTTCTGCACCTTCTTTATCGTGAGCTGCATGGCATGGGGTGTATTCTTGTGTAGCGGAGCGGAGGGCTCAACCACTTCCTCCGTGACAGTGGCTTTCTCGCCCGTTACGCGCCAACCAATCATCTTCTTCTCCTCCAGATTCCAGGGGATGTTCCAGTTGCGGTTGTTGCGGTGCTCATAGTTCATGGCGTCGGGGGCATATGCCTTGCCGTCCTTGTAGGTCATGCCTGAGGGCAGCACGTGCTCCTCGAAGCCACGGTTCTGCACCAGCTCGGCATAGAGGCCGCCGTCGCCAGCGTGACTGATCTCCTCGAAGAAGATACCATAAAGATTGGGCGATACGACGGCTCCTTTCTGGCCGAGGTCGATGCGTATAGGCTCCGTTTGTGCCATAGCGGTGAACGTAAGGCTCAAAGCAAAGCATAAAGCCGATTGTTTATACATCGTCATTTTGTATTGAGTTGTCAGTATTAGGATGATTAATAAAAACTGCCTCAGTCGGTCATACACAAATGCGTATGACCGACATCTGGCAGTTATGATAAGTGTCTTTTTCCTTGGTCGCTATTTGGTTATTTGTATAAGACCTTACGTCCGTTCTTGATATAAATACCTTTATGCAACGGAAGGGTGACACGACGGCCCAGAAGGTCATACCAAGGTGTGTCTTTCCCGTCGGTTTCCTCTGCCAGCACATCTTGTATCGCTGTTGGATCATCACCAGAACGGTAGCCCCAGATGGTGACACCTGTCTTGGCCAATGCGGTAAAGGCCGCCACACGTTTCGTCTGACTTGGTTCCATGGTCTGCTCCACCATCACACCTTTATACAAAACACCATCTATCAACAGGTTGATGTATGATGTTCCTTCGGTCAGACTCCATGAGCCGCTCTTCGAGCCGCTGATAGTGCCGTTGGCATTTATGGTGATTTCGATGGGTGACACATACTCTTTTTTGCGGTGATCCAGTCCGTACTTGTGGATGAGCAATTGATACTTGCCTGCTATCAGGCTCCTCTCCACTTGTTGAGTGGCGGCGATGTCGTCACTGGTCACTTGTTCGCCAGTGTATTCAAACGGTGCGGCGACAAGCCAGCCGTCTTGATTTTGGAACACCTGGTGCACGCGTACCTGATGCATCTCGCCGTTGTTTTGGAAACGGGTGTGATAGACCAGATAGGTGCGGCCATCGGGAGCGGCGATGATGGAATTGTGACCCTGCGAGCGTTCAGCATTGCTCTTGAGGGCGTCTCCCCAGAGGCCATAGGCTCCGAAGATGTTGACTCCCCGGTTGACACTGCCGGGTCCGAAGTTCAGCTCATAGGCGGTGAGTACGGCACTCTTGCCATTGCTGTCGAGGTATGTGCCGTTGGGATTTTTCGAGCGGAACACGCGCATCTGGTAGCCGCCGTTGTTGAAGTCGTTGGCGTTGCCGCCGGCAGCAAGTCCTCCATTGGAGATGAAGAGGTAGTAATATCCCCCGATATACTCAATATACGAGCCTTCACCCGAGGAATAGTAACCGCCGGCAATTTTCTTTCCGAAGTAAGGATCGCTGGTCACTCCGTCGGTGGTGCCGCCTGTCGAGGGATAGGTGACATCGTAGTCGCGCAGACCGGTTTCCTCGTTGAGCTCCAGTATCCAGATGCCGCCGCTCCAAGAGCCGTAGCTCATCCACAGACGGCCCTCCTCATCGTAGAATACGCAGGGGTCGATGCAGTGGGGCCAGCGACGTCCCCAGTAGGCGCTGTAGCGCGAGGGGAGCGAATTCTGTGTGCCGATGGCCAGTTCCAGATCGGTGTTCTTATAGCTCAGCGAGGCAGGTGCACCGCTGATGTTGAATCCGCTGATGATGACGGGACCCTGATAGACATAGGGACCGGTAATCTTGTTGGCTGTGAGCAGGATGATGCTCGAGTTCCACTGTGGCCCGTTGATGCTCATGTACATGCACCATTTCTGCATCGCCTTGTTGTAGATGACGTCGGGTGCCCACATGTTGCCGCCAATATTGTAGTTTCCGTAGGCTGCCGACCAGTCGAGGGCATTGAAGTCGGGGAATGCGACTTCCACGCCACCCTTCATGACGGTCTTCGTGTTGCAGCTTTTGAAAGCTTCCTCGTTGCTGATGCCGCTCATGGCTACACCATTGTTCATCCGTCCCCACGACCAATTCGTTGCTTCCCACGATATCATGTCCTTTGACCGTGCTGCAGCGTGATGACTGCCGAAGATATAATAATACTTGCTCGTTGGTTCCCAGACCACGCTGGGGTCGTGCACCGATACATGGTTGAGCTGATAGGCGTACGTGGTGGATGAGGTGGTCAAAAAGGCCAACACGAGACAGGCCGTTAAAGCCCGCCTCGTGTTTTTAAGAGATGATAAAATGTCCATTTTATTCAAATATCAAGTGACAGTTGTCTACGGTGAAGTGGAAGTAGAGGTCATTGGGGTCGGTGACCGTGTTGAGTCCGATGTAGTCCTGTGTGTAGGTCAGTCCATCGTTGCCCTGCATGACGCAGCGCACGTCGGCAGTACCGTTGCCGTTGTTGGTGACAGACACGGTGACGGTAGCCTCGTCCATGGCGGCGAGCCATGAGCTCCAGTCGAGCTGTCCGCCGCTTGGCATACACTTCGATGCCAGCTCCTCGCCAGCCCAGCCGGTTCCCCAGCCCCAGTTGTCGGCACGCAGCACGCCATACTCGGTGGAGCCGTCCTGTGAAGCCAGCACGATGATGAAGTTGTTCCAGTTGCCGGCCCCATTGGTGAAGTTCTTGAAACGGCGGGTGAGTGTCTGACCCGGCATCACTTGGAAGGCTTCGGAGTGAGCACCCCAGAAGGCGGTGGTGTTGTCCTCGGCTCCCAGCACGTCATCAAACTCCAGATGACAGCCGTCGACGGTGAAGTGGAAGTAGAAGTCATCGGGGTTGGTGACGGTATTCAGTCCGATGTAGTCCTGCGTGTAGGTCTGTCCGTCGTTGCCCAGCATGACGCAGCGCACGTCGGCAGTGCCATCACCGTTGTTGGTGATATAGGTGGTCACTTTTGCGCCGTCCATGGCAGCGAGCCATGAGTTCCAGTCAAGCTGTCCGCCGCTTGGCATACACTTCGATGCCAGCTCCTCGCCAGCCCAGCCGGTTCCCCAACCCCAGTTGTCGGCACGCAGCACGCCATACTCGGTGGAGCCGTCCTGTGAGGACAGCACGATGACGAAGTTGTTCCAGTTGCCTTTGCCGTTGGTGTAGTTGGTGAAGGTGGTGACGACAGTCTCGCCAGGAACCACTCTGACGGCTTCGGAGTGAGCACCCCAGAAGGCGGTGCTGTTATCGGTGGCGCCGATGCTGGTATACATCTTGTCGACCACCTCAAACTGTGCGGAGGCCACAACGGCACTGCAGTTCTCGCCCTTGTAGCTCTTGTTGTATACGGCGACGAGGGTCTTGGTGCCCAGTGTGTACATATCGGGCACGGCCTGGAGAGTCAATTCTGCTGCCGGGATGGTCTTTGTCACAGACTGTTCAAACTCCACAGTGGCAGAGATGTTGGCAAATGCCTCAGACATTTCGGTGCCTTGCAGCACCTTCCGGGGCACGCCGTTGAGTTTCATCGACAGTGGCAGCTTGTCCTCGGCTGAGGTGCATCCGCCAATAGGTTCGATATTGGTGGTCAGGAAGCCGATGTAGGAGCCTTCAGGCACGAGGAAGGCACGGATGGTGGTGTTGGCCGGGTCGGCATTGAGATTGGTGAGTGCCGATTTGTGGGTGTAGGTCTTTGTCACCACGCCGTTGGTCATCCTGACGATGAAGTTGTTGGCATCAGAGCGGTCAATGGTGAGTGTCACCTTTCCGCCGAGTTTGTCTACGCCCTCATCAGTGTCGCTACTGAAGGTAAGGGTGCTCTCCACATTGTCGCGGTTGATGTGGTCGCCCCATTCCGAGTTACCGCCGTTGCTTGCCGGCTGGTGGTCGAAGCGGATGGCGCCATATTCCTTGTAGTTGGCAGCACCGCGATCCTCGTCGTTGCAGATGATGAGTGCGAAGTTCTTATAAGTGTTCGTCGCACTGGGGTTGATGTTGAGGTTGAACTCAGCGTTCCACACCTGCCCGTCGGGAATCTGGTAATACTTGGAGAATGCGGCCCACCAGCCTGTGCTGTAGTCGGTGGCGCCAATGGTATAGACGTCTTCCATCATTCCCTCCAGTTCCACGGGAACTTTGGAAGCGGCGATGGAGTCGGCCTTGGACGAAATCCAGTCGGGAGCAAAGACTTTGTAGAGGTCACCGTCCTCGCAGCCAGTCAGTGCCAGCATACCTAAAGCGGCAGCACAGCAGACAGATGCAAATTTTTTGAGATGTATCATGATGATTTCTGTTTTTACTTATTTGCGATTATCGATTTGTATAAATAGTGGTCGCGTTGTTAAAGTTCCACTACGGGGTGTATCGACCATCCTTTTTCTGTGAAGATGGTAGAGTTGTTGCTGTTGCTGTTGGCAGAATTTCCCTTCAGATTGGGGTTGGCATTGAGCAGTCCCTGGTAGATGGGGAGGAACTCGTGTCCTGCCACGAAAGTGTCGAAGGATGTCTTATAGGGCTTCTCCAGCGTTCCATCAACATTTTTCGGCAGCGTCATATAGTCCACGGGTGCCTTCACCATACTGGGGTCGTTGCTCAGTAGCACTGCGCCGTGAGCCTTGAGTTGCTGCAGGCGGTCGTTGGTGTAGAAGAATCCCCAACGGATGAGGTCGAAACCGCGTCCGAACTCGCAACCGAACTCCTTGGGACGCTCCACGTTGGCAATCTGCTCGAAAAGCTTATCCTTGCTGTTGAAGTCGGCGAGTTTCAGACTGGGCAGCTGAGCGCGGTTACGAACTTGGTTGATCCAGTCGATGGCTTGCTGTGTGGGGCCGTTGACCTCGTTCTCGCACTCTGCTGCGCGCAGCAGTACGTCACTGTAGCGCATCATGCGTAGGTTGATGCCACAGTGCAGTCCGGTGACCACGCTTTCATAGATATTGGTGCGCATGTTGGTCCACTTGGCAATGGGCAGTCCGCCGTTGTTGTTGTTGGTGATGACATTTTCCAATGCATCCATTTCCTTCTTGAAACACACGTTGCCGTTCTCAAAGCCTTCCCAGTCGGCCTCGTAGGTGCCGATGGTCCAATAGAGGCGCGGGTCGAGTTTGCCCTCAGTGGTGCGCTCCTGCTTAAACAGCTGGTAGAGCCAGGGTGAGGCTGAGAGGTCGGCCCATCCACCAAAGGAACCAGGGCAGAAGTTGCTCTCGATGGCATGTGCCTGTGTGGCGTTGGAGCTGGTGTTCACCGGTGTCCATTCCTCGTCGGTGCCCTGCGTGCCATAGTCAAGGAACTGCACTTCGAAGAGACTCTCGGCATTATTCTCATAGGCTGTGCCCTCGCGGAAGTTGTCGCCATAGTTCTTCATCAGCTCATAGTGGCCATAGGTACCGGCGATGATATCTCTAAGCACTGTGAGTGCCTCGCTGTATTTGTGGTTCATCATCAGTGCACGTGCATAATATCCGGCTGCAGCGCCGCTGGTAGCACGGCCCTTGGCCCACTCACCGCCGGCGTCGCGGCTGGGGAGCAATGTGATGGCCTCGGCAAAGTCTTTCTCTACCTGGTCGATCACATCGGTATAGGTGCTGTTGGTGGCATAGAGTCCGTCGAGTGAGCTATACTGGCTATAATCGATGATGAGTGGAGGGGTCTGATAGTAGCCTACCAGGTTGTAGTAGCTCAGAGCGCGTAGGAACAGGGCCTGACCCTTGACGCGCTTCATGCTTTCGTTGAGTGTGGCATTATCTTCGCCGGTACGCGAAAGGATGAAGTTGCAGACATTGATGGTGTAGTACCACTCACGCCACACCCACTCCGTCATCTCCTCGGTGGCGGGGGCATTGAAATCGTCGAAAGGCTGATACCACACTTGGCTGGAGTTCCACACCTCGTCACCGCGGCACAGATCGTAGCCGTAGCCCACGCGGGCGTAGGAACCTTCCATGCGGATGTGGTTGTAGGCGGCTATGACACACTCCTCCAGGTCGGAGGCTGAATTGCCGAAGGTGGCTGTCGTCTGCTGGTTGGGGTTGATAAGTTCCAACTTTTCGCTGCAGGAGGAGAAGAAGAGTGAAGAGGGGAGAATGAGGAATGCTGCGCCGAGCAACTTCACCATCGTTTTCACGCTTCGTTTCCCGTTATTATTTGTTTTTTTCATAATGGTTCTTTTTTATATATTTGGTCATGTCTGTAGAAGAGGGAGGGTGGTAGCTGATGCTGTATTTCCTCACTCCTCTTTTTTCATTTTAGAACGAGAAATTAACACCGCACATGAAACTGCGTGCCGAGGGGTACGAGCAGTAGTTGTAGCCCGGGGTGAAAGTGCCTGGGGCATAGTCCACATTGTAGCCTTTGTAGCCCGTGAAGGTATAGAGATTCTGCGCAGAAATATAGATGCGTGCGCCGGTGATGTAGCCGCCAAAGAGACTGTTGGGCAGATTGTAGCCCAGTTCCACGTTGGCGATTTTCCAGTAGGCGGCATTCTGTATCTGGCGGTCGCTGAACAGGTCGTTCCATGCCAGAGTTCCACCAGGATGAGTTACTGTGGTGAACGTGCGGGGCACGTCGGAAAGATAAGAACCGTCTTCAGCCCAAAGGTTGGCATCGGCCAGGGCCACATCCTTGTTGCCGTAGCCGTAGCTGCTGTTCAGGGCGTTGTAGATATGGTCGGAGACGTGGTAGCCAAGGGCGCCGTAGGTGGAGATGCTCATATCGAAGCCTTTGTACTCCAAGTGTGCGCTCAGACCAAAATTCAGTTTCGGCATGCCGCTGCCCAACACTACCTGGTCGGCGTCGGTAATCTGACCGTCACCGTTGGTATCGCCATACCAGCAGTCGCCTACCTGTGCGCCTGGCTGATAGCTCCATCCTCCTTGATCTACGATGTTGGCATTGTAGTTTGGGTCAGCCTCCTTCTTGGCAAGTTCATTGTTGTTGTGCAGTATACGCCCGTTTTCGTTCAATTGGTCCAGCTGGGCCTGGGTGCGGATGATGCCTCCATACTCCCATCCGTAGAATTTGCCTACTTCTTCGCCCACCTGGGTGATGTAGGCACCGTCAATCTGGGTGTCCTTGCCCGTACTCAGTGCTGTCACCTTGTTGCGCACGGTGCTCACGTTGGCACTGATCTGGTGTTTTAGTGCATGGTCGTTGTTGCGGTAGGTGACAGAGAACTCCCATCCGGTGTTTTCCATCGAGGCGGCGTTCATCGTCACGGTCGTATTCTGCACACCAGCATTCAGAGGCACCGACACGTTGTAGAGCAGGTCGGTAGACTTGTTCTTGAACCACTCGACAGAGAACTCGATGCGGTTGTTGAACATAGCCATGTCGATACCGGCATTCATGGTCGCCTTCTTCTCCCAGGCCAGTTCCTCGTTGACGTAGGTGGACACGGCCGAACCGCTCACCTCCTGATTGCCGAAGCTGTACTTCATATTGTTGCGCAGCATCGTAGCCTGATAGACATACTCGCCGATGTTCTCATTACCCAGTTCACCGTAGCTTCCACGCACTTTAAACATGCTGAAGAGGTCGTGGCTGAAGGGGAAGAACTCCTCTTTGTCGAAGCGCCAGCCCACTGATACCGAGGGGAAGGTACCCCAGCGGATGCTCTTGGTAAGGCGTGAGCTGCCGTCACGGCGCACGATTGCGGAGAGCAGATATTTGCCGTCATAGTCGTAGATGAGACGACCGATGTATGAGTTGAGGGCGTGTTTGAACTCGTAGGAGTCGGCATCACGCTTAGCGGCGTTCTGCAGCTGCAGGAAATAAGGCTCAGAATAGTTCAGACCCCATGCCGACATGGTGTTGGTGTTCTCTTCCTCATAGGTGATACCGCCCAGGAGGTTGATGTGGTGCTTGCCGAAGATGCCGTCATAGTTCAGCGTGTTTTCCACCAGTGCGTCGGTATACTTGCGGTGTGCCTTCGTCAGGCGCTCGTTGTCCTTGGCCAGATAGACGCGGTTGCTCTGGATCCATGCCGAGATCCAAGTCTTGTCGGTGGCATGGGTGGTACTGTAGGAAATGTTGATTTTATAGTTCAGCTTGTGGTTCTTGCTCTCCACACCTACCATCTTCAGCAGGTCGACGTCGGCCGAGGCCGTGCCCACGAAGCGGTCGGTAATGGTGTTGCGAGAGAAGAGGTTGTTGGTCAGCAGCGGGTTGGTAGCCGAGATGTCGCCGTGAATATCGTCGTAGTAGACACCGTATCCGTAAGCATCGTATTCCCAGTTGCTGGCAGCTCCCACCTTATCGTCTAGACACCAGGTCGACTCATCGTAGGCCTTGATGGTGGGCTGCATGGTCAGCGTGCCGAGCAGCACGTTGGGCAGGTTGCCGTAGAGACCTTGTATATACTCATTGGCGTTGGAGATAGACATGTTGTCTTGGTTGGAGTGCGAATAGACGAGTGACGTGTGGAACTTGATGAACTTTGTGTCCATGGTGTTGTTCACACGTGCGGTGAAGCGCTCAAAGTTGGGACCGGCGCCCTTCATCGTTCCCGTCTGTTTGAAGTAGTCCAATCCTATATTATAAGTATTGTTGGCTCCGCCGCCGCTCATGTTTACATTGTGGTTTTGGCGGTAACCGGTTTTGAACACCTCTTTAAACCAGTCGGTATCTGTGTCGTCCATGAAGTGATAACGGCCATCTGCCCCTAATTTGTAGCCGCCGGGGGCTTCCACGCCGGTATTCTTACTCGACAGTCCCAGAAGTTGGCTATACTGCGAGGCGTCCATCACATCGTAGACACCGCTGTTGATTTTGTCTATGCCCAGATATCCCTTGTAATCCACGTGCAGCGGCTGGTCTTTCTTACCGCTCTTGGTGGTGATGATGATCACACCGTTGGCGGCACGCGAACCGTAGATGGCACCTGCCGAAGCGTCTTTGAGCACTTGGATGGTTTCTATATCGTTGGGCGAGAAGTCGCGGATGGTCGTTCCCATAGGCACGCCATCGATGACGTAGAGTGGGGCAGTGGCACCAAAGGAGCCCAAACCTCGGATGCGTACTGAGGGGTCGGCACCTGGCTGGCCGTCACTGGTAATCTGCACACCGGCTACCTTACCTTCGAGCATGGAGGAGATGTTGGAGTGGGATACCCGCTTCAGTTCGTCTGCATTCACCACTGACACCGAACCGGTGAGGTCGGCCTTTTTCTGTGTACCATAACCCACGACAACCACCTGCTCAAGCAACTGTGAGTCGCTTTCCATTTGAATCATTCCAAGCGAGGTGCGCCCTTGCGTGAGTACCTCTTTGTCCTTGAATCCCACGTAGCTCAGCACGAGCGTGGCATTAGAGGGGGCATCGATGGTGAAATTTCCGTCGAAATCGGTCACTGTGCCCGTCTGGGCTCCTTTCACTTTCACGGTGGCACCGATGAGCGGTTCACCGTCCTGGTCGACAACCTGACCCGTCACCTTAATGGTCTGCTGGGTCGTTGCAGCTGTCGCCGTCAGCGGAAGAGCGCATAGAGGTCCCCCCACCAAGCCTAACGACAGCATGGTCGCAAATAGTAGACTTTTTTTCATTTGATAATAGTGAATTGTTTTAATAGATTTTTTCGGTGGTAAAATTACTTCAAAATGAGCAATGACAACAAAACTATTTTCCCAAAGATTTGCACTATTGTATCAATTGCCTTTTTGTGCTCCATTTGGAGCTCGTTAACAGGGGCAAAATGCTGATAAATTTAAAAATGTTTAAAATGTGTTTGCACAAATGTATCATGTCTTTGAAATTATGTATATTTGTTGGTGAAAATGGATTTGAACCAGATGAAAAACCAAAGATTCCTGCTGCTTCTCATATTTCTGCTGCCATTGGCCTGTTGGGCTCAGGATTTTCAAAAACTATCGCTGCCCAACCATGAACAGTTGTCTACTGAACAGGTCTTGCAGGTGATTCAAGACTCCGAAGGTTTCCTTTGGTATGCCACGGAGGGTGGTGGCGTGTGGCGTGATGATGGGCGGAAGATGGTGGTCTTTCGTAGCGATGCCGCACATCCCGACTTGTTGCGCAGCAATGATGTGTCAAGTCTTGCAGATGCCGGACGGTTTATAATTATTGGTACGTATCACGGAGCAAACCTGCTTGATAAGCACGATTACAGCATCAGCCGGTTGGAGGACGTGGACGACAAACGTGTCGACGACATCATCGTGGGGCACAACGGACATTGGTGGCTCACGGCCAACAAGAAGGTGTATGAGTATACTGCCGAAGGCAAGTTGATCAACATATATCCTGGAGGCGACAAATACATCTTCCGCCTGCATGAAGACCGGCAGGGAAGGCTTTGGGCCGCTGAGTGGGAAGGTGGACTGCTGCGGCTGGATGGAGGGCAGGCTGGCACGGGATCTGCCCATCAACGACTTGTCGCTGCTGCCTGGCCTGTGGATGTCGCACCGACAGCCATAGAAGATGATCTATCCACAGCAGATGGTTTGGTTATCAGTACCTTCGGGCGTGGCGTGGTGAAATATGACACGACAAACGGAACGGTGGAGATGACTGTGCCCAACGACAGTATCTGTATGAGTCGTGTCTCATACGATAACTGCGGTCGTCGGTTGGTTGCTGATGGACTTGGCAACTGCTATGTATTGTCAGACAATATGCAGAAGCCTTGGTGGAATGGCCGGCTTCTGACGCGAAACGTGGCTGACTCCATACGCATTGCCAACCACCTGTCAGAACGTCCAACTGCTTTTGCCATCAGCAAAGAGGCTGACCTGTGGTTCAGCACTGGCAAGGATATTCGCTGTATCAGTGGGGATAACAGATACCCTCAAACAGAAGAAGTGGTCTTAAGCGACACGAAGGATGTGTCGGCAATGGTCTTCACAAAAGATGGTACTTTATGGCTCGCCACCATCTACGGCACCTTGATGTCCTATAAAGATGGGAAACTTGTCATTGATCAATATGCCTCGAATGAATACAGTGATGGCGTGACGCAACTCGACGTTGATAGCCAAGGCCGATTGTTGATCGTCAGCGACCACTATATCCGTCTCTACGACCCTCTTCGCCAGACGCTCAGTCAGCAGAGCCGTGAGCGGGAGGGTGTCTATCGTATCGAACTGCAGGAGACGAAGCCTGGTAAGCGTTGGAGCCAGCCCGAGGAGGAAGCTGTGGTGCGTATACCTCAGTGGGTGTGGTGGATGCTGGCATTAGCCTTTTTGATTTTTATCCTGTTAGTAGGATATGTATGGCAGCTGCGTCGCCAGCGTAAACAGTTTATCGACACGATGAAAAGAGATGCTGAAACTCTGGAACAGGTGACGGAGAATCAAAGTCATCTTGCAGAAAAACATGGTCAGCCAACAGGGGATCTGAAACAGTCTGCTGAGAATTCGGAACAGTCTGCTGAGGATCAGAGACAGTCTGTCGAAGAACAACCGGTTGTGACTGACGAGTGGTTACAGAATGCCATCGCCCACGTGGAAGCTCACATGAGCGATAGCAGTTATAGCGTGGAGCAATTGACCAGCGACCTATGTGTGAGCCGCATGACCTTCTATAGAAAGATACAGTCGGCCACGGGTCAGAAACCAACCGAATTTATACGGTCTATTCGTCTGCGCCATGCTGTCGAACTGCTGAAGGAAGGTCAGATGACGATCACCGAAGTTAGTTATGCCACAGGTTTTTCTTCTGTCAGTTATTTCAGCCGCTGTTTCCGCACGATGTACGGAGTGCCGCCCACACAATTTCTGGCAGCACGTGACTAAGTCTGCTTCTTCAGTGACGCACAATGCGACCGGCTATTTCCTCATTGCCCTGTGGCCTGTCTCATTCCCTCAAAAAACTTTTTCTGCAACTGGCTGGCAAGTTGGTTTTCTGGATTGAGCTTCAGGGCTTTCTCGAAATTCTGCATCACATCGATATAATATCGCTGTCCGTTTTGGGCGGGGTTCTGTACGATGCGTACCATGTAGAAGAAGCCTCGGAGCGTACAGATGTCTGACGGGTCTGCATCCTGCATCTTTTCCATCTTGGAAATGGTCTGTGATGCCTCTGTCAACATCCTCTCGGTCTCTTCTGAGTGGGGGTTCAACACCGAGAAGTTGAGACTTTGTAAGGCCATCTGATACTTTGGTTGGATACTGTCGGGAAACATCGTGTCAATCCGTTTCAGTTCCGCTACACAGTTGAGGAAGGCTTCGGGTGTGGGTTCCTGGAGTTTGGAGAGTGACTGGCCGATGAGCGCTCGCATGGAGGACTCTTGGGCATGAATACATACGGATGCCATCATCATGAGGGCAATAGACAACACACGGTGGTTAAAAATTTGAAATGTCATATGCTTTGTTATTTTTAAGTGAGATAAATATGCCGATGTATAAAAAACGATCACGGGATGCTGTGATGGGGTGACCCTCCGGATCATAACGGAAGATGTTGGTCCGTCCCAAGATGTTGTTAAGAGATGTGTAGACGATGACCTTGGGACTCAACAGATAAGTGACGTTGACGTCCACACTGTTGTAGGGTGGTGTGACTGCCGTGGGGAAATGCCGTCCGCTGGCGTAGGATTCCGACAGTCCTATGATGGTCTTGCCAATCCCATATTTGGCTGTCAACCTCAGGTTGTGCCGCGAGATGTAGTCGGGCGTGCATTCACTGGTATAGTCGAGGTAGCGACGTTTGGAGTCGATGAAAGAATAAGAGAGGGTGGTCGTCAGGTTCTTGACCAGCGAACTGTTTTCCAGATATACATCCACTCCCCGGCTTATACCATGCCCATGAGGCAGATAGATACCATTTTCCAACAGGGGCAGATGGCGGTATCTCTTCCAATAGGGTTCTATGCGAAGGAGTGTCTTTGATGATTGATATTGTAGGGAGAGAATGGCATGGTCGGCCGTGCTTTGACTCAGTGAGTGCTGACTTTGTGCAAGATAGTCATCTGCGGCGGTCTGACTGTAACGGCCTGCCACAAAAGAGAGTTGCAGTCGTTTGTCGGGAACATAACTCAATGTCGCTCTTGGCATGAAAAGCCAGTCTGTCCTCATCTTCTCAGTCCTTGCCGAGAGATTGAGAAAGAGACCAGGGATGAGGCGCCACCAGGTGTCGACATGAGCCGCCAGGATGTGGTAATCGAGATGATACTGGTAGGCTTCGTATCTCAATTTGCTGTTGCGGATATAATCCTCCATGCCAGCTGACATTTTCAAGATATCGGAACAGACCTTGCGCACTTCTGCTTTCAGATGCACCTCGTTACGGATATTGTGGTAATGGTCACCAGCGGTTTGCGCATGATCAATATCGGTGAATACGGAGGAGTTGGCCACACCTGTAAAGAGTGAGCATCCGTTGCCCAGTGCGGTCTTGAGCGTCATGTTGGCATAGATGTTATGCTCTTTGAGTGAGAGGTTCCGGTTGTCAAGATGCAGTCCGACGGATGTCAGGTCGTAGCCGATGTAGGATTTCAGTACTTTCGAGGTATTGAACTCTTTTTTATACTGTGCTTCTCCAGACAGTTTGACGTAAGGGCGTGTGAATTCTTGTCGTTGTTTAAACAAGCGGTCATACAACCCCATGCTGGTCAGGGCGGCATTAAACGACAGACTGCTGTTGGTGAATGATTTGGTGCCCCCGGCGTTCCAGTCCACTAGCGAGGCGCTCACACCATATTTATCGCTCATGGCCATATCCGTCGTTTCCATGGGGAGTACGGCGGAGAGCGCCTGTCCGTATTCTCCTCCATAGCCGCCAAGGGAGAAATTGATGCCTTTGAACATAAAAGGAGAAAACCGTCCGCGGACGGCGGTGTTTTCTGTATTGGTGGAGTAAGGCACCAGCACGTGCATGCCGTTGACAAAGGTCTGACATTCCTCACTCTCACCGCCTCTGACATACAACTTGCCGTTTTCACCCACCTTCTGGGTGCCTGGCAATGTCTGCAATGCCGCCACGATGTCGCCACATGAATTGCCTGCCAACACCACGTCGAGGGCGTCCATCGTTGTGAAATGGTCACTTTTTCCGAAACTGAAGGTGCTGGCAGTCACCACTACCTCGTTGATGGTGGTAGCCTGTTCGTGCAGTTGGATGGTGAGATGAGACAGTTGACTGACATCGCCCGTATACGCATGGTCTTCATAACCAATATAGGTTGTCTTGAGCGTCACTTCGCCTGTCTTTGAGGTTTGGAAGTCAAACCTTCCGAGGGAGTCGGTCAGGCAACCGTCAATGGTACCTACTATAAATACATTGGCTCCGACGAGCCGTTCTTTTCCGTCAGTGACGATGCCCGTGATGGTGGTCTGGGCTGCCAGGTTGAAGGCGGCCGACAAGAAGAAAATGATGGATGTCAGTGAATGTCTCATGCCGCAAAAATACGGCAAGAATCAGACACCTCCAAATTCCTGTGACAGACAGCTAAAAACGCTGACAGACAGCTATGTCGGATGACGGATGACTAAAAAAAAGGACGAATGACTATGCAATGAAAGCCTTCAGCCGAGGCACATAAGAGCGGGATACAGGGACACTTTCCGTGCATGTGCCGAGTGTCAGTTGATAACCATTGGAGTTGCCGCGCGCTGAGGTGATGTTGTTCACATTGACAACGAATGAGCGGTGACATTGGATGATGTTCTCGTATGCCTTCAATTCCTCGATCACGGCGGTCAGTGTGGTGTGAAGTTCCACGAAGGTCGGTATGCCTTCTTTCAGGTAGCAGACAGACACATTGTTCTTCCGTGCTTCCATATAAAGCAGATCATTGATGGGAATACTGAGGTCGTTTCCTCTCACATTGGTGTCATGGATGGTGATGAGGATGTCTTTTTGCTCTTCCGTCGTGTTGTTGAGCAAGGCCTCCATCTTTTCTTTCAGAAAACGGTTGTAATCGATACCGATGGATATGGCCGATATGAAGAGACCGATAACCACTGTCCAATACAAAAACATGACGAAAAACCGCAAGGTGAAGGGAAAATGGAAAATGAAGGAGAACAGGACACAGTTGCATATAGCGATGAAGAGTATCAGTCCGAGAATCATGCATCCCTGGTGCCAGATTCGCCAAGGTCGGATGTGCTGAGGCAGATGTTTGGACACGCCCCATCCGTATAAGAAACAGCAGCATGTAGTCACAAGTCCGAATATGGCGGCAACCAAGCACTTATTGCCTTGGTAAAAACTGAAACCAAAAGGTTGCAACAGATAAAGGATCGCCCAGATGGTCGCACCATAAAAAAGGCACCTCCTCAGCCAGTGCCTGCTCTGCTCAAATGGATATGTTCTGGTTAAAAATGACATGGCAAATAAGACTTCTTTTCGCAATGTGATGGCAAAGTTACATAATGCCATTGAGATTTTTTCCCATCTTTGATAAAATATTCATATTTTTTGTCTATTTTTGCCCTGCCATAGCCCATTCATTGGGGGGCTATGGTGCTATATACCATGTGAGATACGCAAGTTGAGATGACTAATCACTAAAAGCAAGTAGCGGTCGATAGGTAATGCATAGAAATGCCTTTTCATAAAATCAGAATTGAGCTATGAATTGTTTTGAACTTAAACGTCTGTTTTTTACACTTCTGGGCATGGCAATGGTGATGACCGCCCAGTCTCAGTTGAGCTTTACTTCACCCACGACGTTGTTCGTGATGCACAGCAGTGGCAACCATCTGAAAATGGCGAGCGACTATGGCGGACAGTTAGAGGCCGCCAATGTAGCCAATGCCCAGCAGATGACCATTGTGCCCAATGGCCAAGGTTATTATTATATCAGGACAACGGGTAAGCGCTATCTGTCGAAGGTGAATACATGGAACACGTCGTTTGTCACCGATTCGACCACCGACAATGCGCTGTTCTCGTTTGAACAGGCTCAAGGTGCGTATATCCGCATCCGCTGCAAGGGCAACGGCCTTTGTTTAGGAACCGATAGCAACGATGCTGGCAGTAAGGTCTTTTCCGATAAGAACGGTGCTGACATGAAGCACTTCTGGTTCTTTAGCGACAAGGCGGACGGCACCGTGCCGACCGATACGCTCTCCTATGCGGTCTTTCCCTCGATCGTTCGTCAGAAGTTCGACGGATGGGGTGTCTCACTCTGCTGGTGGGCTGGCATGTACGGCAAGTGGAGCGATAAGAAAATAGATGAGATCGTGACGTGGTTGACCAGTCCCACGGGTCTGAACTACAGTCATTTCCGCTATAATATTGGCGGTGGCGATGATCCGGAGAACAAAAACTGCACGCCTCACCACATGGGCAATGGCAAGGGTCTGCGGGCAGAGATGGAGGGCTTCAAGGATTTCTCGGGCGATGAATACCATTGGGACCGCGATGAGGCTCAGCGCAAGATCATGCTAAAGATACGTGAGAAGCGACCTGATGCCGTGTTCGAGGCATTCAGCAATTCTTGTCCTTACTACATGACCTATAGCGGGTGTGTGAGCGGTAATGTCGATGGCGGAAAAGATAACCTGAAACCTGAGTACTATGAGGAGTTCGCCCACTATCTGGTGGATGTTTGCAAGCATTACAAGGATGAATACGGCATAGAGTTCAAGACGCTGGAGCCATTCAACGAGTCGGTGACCAATTTCTGGTATGCCAACGGCCCGCAGGAGGGATGCCACTTCGACTATGCTTCGCAGGTGAAATTCATCAAGGTGCTCAAACCCATTCTCGACGAGTCGGGTCTGACCACTGTCATCTCGGCATCCGATGAGACCAACGTGGGACTGGCCGTCAATGGCTACAAGGCCTACAAACAAGGCGGTGTGCTCTCAATGATAGGACAATGGAACACGCACACCTATTCGGGAAGCAATGCCGACCGCGTGCATATGGCTTTCCTCGCTCATCAAGACAATATGCCACTCTGGATGAGCGAGGTGGGAGCTGGCGGCAACGGTATTGGCGGTAACTTGAGCCTGACACAGAAACTGTTCGACGATATGCGCTACCTGCAGCCCGAGACTTGGATTGACTGGCAGTATATGGAAGAAGCTAACGATCAGTGGTGCACCATCCGGGGCAGTTTCAGCCAACAGACCTACTCAAGGGTGAAGAACTTCTATGTGCGACAGCAGTGCTCACGTTTCATAAAGAGTGGCTACAACATTGTGGCGTCGCTCAACGACCAGTCGCTGGCTGCTTTGAACGAGACGCAGGACACGCTCGTGCTGGTGCTGCTGAACGAGGGTAGCCTGGCCTATCACTGTGTAGATCTGTCACAGTTTGCCGGTTTGCCTGATGCCAGTGCCATCAAAGCTTATCGTACATCTTCGGCAGAAAATTTGAAGAGTGTGGAAGACTTTACGCTCGACGGGTTCTCGCTAATGGTCAAGCTCCCCACACAGAGCATTACCACGCTCGTGCTGCCCGTAGACGGCATTACTGATGGACAGCAGCTTGAGGAAGATACGGAATACATCATCGTGCCGCGCCACAACCTGGCCACGGCACTGACTGCTACTGCAAACGGAGCGGTGACCATAGAGAACACCACGTATAGCGAGGGCCAGCGCTGGAGGCTCAGAGGGGTTGACGGCTCTCCCGTCAATAACGAAGGTCCTTACATCCTCGAAAATGCGCGTGGTCAGCGACTGACTTCTTTCAGAGCGTCTGGCTCATCGAAACTGACGGCACAGACTTCGACTTCTTCCGAACAACAGTTCTACATTGATGCCATCGACTGGCCCTACTACAAAATCTCACCCACCCGCTATCGCAGTTACGCCCTTGACCTCAGCAATACCAACAGCAATGCGGGTACCACTGTGTGTACTTGGCAATACACGGCCGACACTGATACGCCAACCCATCGTCAGTGGATGCTCTGCCCTCTGCGGAGTACTGGTGATGATACCGGCATAGGCCAACTGGTTGAGAGGTCACATGATGTACGGAATGCCACCTGCACCGATGGCGTCTATGACCTGGCGGGCCGGTGTGTGCACAGCGGTGCCGTCTCTGTGAGCACTTGGCAGCAGTTGCCTCGTGGCATCTATGTGGTATGCAGAAATGGAGAGAGGAGAGTTATTCAGAAATGACCTCTATCAACAAAAAAATATACATCCGAAACATTCGTCAGAAATAATAGAACACACTTAAGAATCAATTGATATGTTTGAAGGACAGCCTAAAGGACTATTTACGTTGGCATTAGCCAACACGGGAGAGCGATTCGGCTATTATACGATGATTGCCGTCTTCGCATTGTTTTTAAGAGCCAATTTCGGCCTTTCACCAGCTGTGGCGGGTACAATCTACAGCTCGTTTCTGATGCTGGTCTATTTCTTGCCGCTGATCGGTGGAATCATGGCCGACAAGTTTGGTTTTGGAAAGATGGTGACCGTGGGCATCATCATTATGTTTGCCGGTTACCTGTTGCTTTCCGTTCCTCTCGGAGGTGATCTCCTGGCACTTGTGGTCATGCTGGCGGCTTTGCTCCTCATCGGCTTGGGCACAGGATTGTTTAAAGGCAACCTGCAGGTCATGGTGGGTAATCTCTATGATGATCCGCAATATGCCGGCAAGCGAGACGCGGGCTTTTCCATCTTTTATATGGCCATCAATATCGGTGCGCTCTATGCCCCGACTGCCGCCATCATGATCAAGGAATGGGCGGAAACGTCATTGGGCTATTCTTCCAATGATGCCTACCATTTCTCGTTTGCCGTGGCGTGTGCGTCGCTCATCTTCTCCATTGCCATCTATTATCTGTTCCGCCCGACGTTCAGACATACCGAGGGAGGGAAGAAAGCGGAGGTGAAAGACACCGCAGTCAGCAACGAACCCGAACTGACCAAGGAAGAGACCAAGCAGCGTATCGTCGCCCTCTGTCTGGTGTTTGCTGTGGTCATCTTCTTCTGGATGGCTTTTCACCAAAACGGACTCTCGCTTACTTATTTCGCCGATGAGTTCACGTCGAAATCTTCTTCTGGTGTTCAGGCTATGGCTTTTGATGTGCCATGGAATCTGCTCACCCTGACCATGCTCATCATCATCGTCTATGCCGGTTTCTCTCTCTTCCAGTCAAAGACCGGAAAAGCCAAGATGATCTCCGCATTGGTCGCCGTCGTGGCAGTGGGCATCCTCTGCTGGCGTTATGGCGTGTTCAGCGGCACTGCTGAGGTATCCGCTCCCATCTTCCAGCAGTTCAATCCGTTCTATGTCGTCGCGCTGACCCCAGTGTCGATGGCCATTTTCGGTTCGTTGGCGGCAAAGGGTAAGGAACCCTCTGCTCCGAGGAAAATCGCATATGGAATGATTGTCGCTGCCATCGCTTTTGCGATGATGGCAGTCTTTTCGATGGGTCTTCCCATGCCCGATACGGTCATGGACGCAGATGGCAATCCGGTGGGCAAGCATGTCGCTGACGTGACACCCAACCTGCTCATTGGCGTGTATCTGATTCTGACGTTTGGTGAACTGCTGCTCTCTCCGATGGGCATCTCCTTCGTGTCAAAAGTGGCTCCGCCCAAGTATAAAGGTATGATGATGGGTGGTTGGTTCGTGGCCACGGCGATTGGCAACCAGCTGGTGCTTGTCGGCGGCATCCTTTGGGGGGCTGTTCCCCTTTGGGTATGTTGGGGTGTGTTTATGATAGTTTGCCTCTTGGCGGCCATCTTCATGTTTACCATGATGAAACGCCTGGAGAAAGTATGCTGATCATGAGTGTCGCTCATCAATAAAGTATATCCAAAGAGCAGTTATCACAACAAGAAGCGTATATCATAATTTAAAGTATGTCTCAAAAAGGGAATGAAAATGATAAAGAAATATAAGGGTGTGGTCGTGCCGATGGTCACCCCCGTCACAGCAGACGGTCACTTGGATACGGTTTCAGTGAAACGGATCATTCAATTCTTTGCCCGACATGGAGTGGCACCTCTCCTGATGGGCACCACTGGTGAGGGCAACTCGGTGAGCCGGGATGACGGTCTTCTGTTGGTAAAGACTGCTGTCAAGGCGGCGGAAGGAAAGGTGTTCATCTATGCCGGACTGACTGGCAACTGTTTTGCAGAACAGTTGCGGCAGGCAGAGGCTTATGCGCAGGCGGGTGCGGATGTCATCGTCGCCACCTTACCTTCCTATTATGCCCTCACAGAGAAACAGATGGCGGACTATTACATAAGTCTGGCTGACCACATCCAGCGGCCGCTGATGCTCTACAACATCCTGGCGACTACCCATATGAGCATTCCTGTAGAAGTCATCCGCACCTTGGCCGATCATCCCCATATCGTGGGGTTGAAAGACTCTGAGCGTGATCTCGACAGAATGGCTGCTTGTATCGCGATTTCCAGAGACCGCCCTGATTTCTCCTACTTCTGCGGTTGGGCTGCTCAGTCTGCTCATGCCTTGAAGTTGGGTGCCGACGGCATCGTCCCCTCCACGGGAAATTTCGTGCCAAAGATGTTTCAGACGCTTTATGAGGCTGCCGTTGCTGGCAATGACGAAGTGGCTGAGCGGATGCAGCAGGAGACCAATGAGATCGCCACCATCTATCAGAAAGGACGCACGCTGGGTGAAAGCCTCACGGCGCTGAAGGTGATGATGCAGGTGCGCGGACTCTGTGACCCTTGGATGCTTATGCCACTGTCGAGGCTTACGGAGGAGGAAGAACGGATGATCAGAGAGAAGGCCGCTGACCATATCATTATCAAAGAATTAGGAGATGCACTGGATTGATTATTTGATTGTTATCGTGTCGATTCTGGGAGCCATCGTCGTCGGAGGGTATTTCGCTCACAGGCAGAAGGACACCAATACCTATTTCGCTGGCGGAGGAAAGATTCCTGCATGGGCGGTGGGAATGTCGATCTTCGCTACGCTGATATCCAGTGTCACCTTCCTGGCTTATCCAGGTGCTGCTTATGAGGGCAACTGGATCCTGCTCGTACAAGGACTGATGGTGCCCGTCGTTCTCCTGGCTCTCATCGGTGTCATTGTCCCGCTTTTCCGACGGGTCATACGTCTCTCTACCTATGAGTATTTTGAACGCCGATTCGGTCTCTTCGCTCGCCTCTACAGTTCGTTGGCTTTCACCTTGGGGCATTTCTCCAAGTCGGGAACTGTCTTTTTTCTCGTTTCCATGGCGTTGGCGACATTCCTCAATGTCAATATCTATACCATTGTCATTGTGTTGGGCATCACCATCATTATCCTTACCTTGCTCGGAGGAATGGAAGCCATCGTGTGGATGGATGTCGCACAAGGCACATTGCTCATCGGTGGTGGGCTGATCTGTGTCATTCTCTTGCTTTTCTTGCCCGACGGCGGACCTTCTGAAGTGATGCGGGTGGCGGGTGAATATGACAAGATTGGGTTCGGTCCCTATGACTGCGACTTCACGCAACTCACCTTCCTGGTTATGATGTTGAATGGTATCTTCTATGCCCTGCAGAAATATGGCACTGACCAGACGATCGTTCAGCGGTATCTGGCGGCCCGCAGCGACCGCGAGGCCAAGAAGGCGGCTTTCATCGGTGTACTGATGAGCGTGCCGGTCTGGGCTTTGTTCATGTTTATCGGCACATGTCTCTTCGCTTTCTATCATATGGAGGGAGCACCCGTGTTGCCTGAGGGCATCAAAGCCGATGAGGTGTTTCCTTATTTCATTGGCCATGAGTTGCCGGTAGGTATCCGCGGACTGATCATCGCGGCACTGGCGGCAGCGGCCATCTCCAGTCTGGATTCTGACCTCAACTGTATCTCTGCCATTGCTGTGCAAGACTATTATGCCCGGTTCAAGCCCGGCAGTACCGATAAACAGCAATTCAGGTTCGGTAAATGGATGGTCGTTGTGGCAGGGGCTGCGGCCCTGGGCGTCGCCTGCCTCTATATCTCATGGGGTGGGGAGGGCGTATTGGGTGCTTTGTTCTCGCTCTATGCCATCTTCTCCGCCGGAATCGTGGGCATCTTTATGTTGGGACTGTTCAGCCGGAGAGCCAACAAACAGGGGCTGTATGTGGGCATCGCCGTAGCGGTGATCTTCACGGCGTATGCTGTCCTCACTTCCACGAAAGTAGATCTGCAGGGAGATGGGACAAAAGAAATCTTGCTCGACCTGGGTGACTGGAATTTTGCGCACCATAAGTATATGTTGGGCGTCTACAGCCATCTCATCGTGCTCATCGTGGGCTATGCGGCCAGTTTCTTGTTCAAAACACCCTTGGCAGACAAGGAACTGACGATTTATGGATATTGGGAACAAAAGAAAAACAATTCTGAAAATGGAAAATAAACCTATACTTGCCATCACTATGGGCGACCCGGCCGGAATCGGACCGGAGATCGTCACAAGGGCTTTGAGTCGCCCTGCAACATACGAGAAATGCCGGCCGATCGTCACGGGGGATGCGAAAATCATCCGGAAGGTGGTCGGACTGTTGGGACTGACACTCAACGTGAGAGCTGTGCAGACGGTCGCTGATGCGCGCTTTGAGTTTGGCACCATCGACGTCTATGATATCGATTGTGTGGACCTTGACACGTTCACCTTCGGCCAAGTGTCTGCACAGTGTGGCCATGCTGCCTTCCTCTTCATCAAAAAGGCTATCGACCTGGCCATGGAGAATGAGGTGGATGGTACGGTGACCGCACCGCTCAATAAAGAGGCGCTCAACCTGGCGGGACATCATTTCGACGGACACACGGAGATGTATGCCACGTTTACCCATACAAAGAAGTATGCCATGCTGCTGGCGGATGAGTTCTTGCGGGTCATCCATGTCTCCACGCATGTCCCGTTGCGGAAAGCTTGTGACCTGGTGAAGAAAGCGCGGATTATCGAGGTGACCGAACTGATCGACGATGCTTGCCGACAGTTTGGCATTGCCCAACCGCGCATCGGAATCGCTGGTCTTAATCCTCACTCCAGCGACAATGGCCTTTTCGGCAACGAGGAGGCACTGGAGATCATCCCTGCTGTGGAGGAACTGAGGCGGCGGGGATTTGATGTGGAAGGGCCAGTGCCGCCTGACTCTCTTTTCGCAAAAGCCAAATGCGGACAGTTCGACGGATGTGTTGCTATGTATCATGATCAGGGACACATCCCCTTCAAGGTCGTGGGATTTAATTGGAACAAGGAGACAGGACGCATGGACAGCGTCAAGGGGGTGAATATCACCCTCGGCTTACCCATTATCAGGGTGTCGGTAGACCACGGTACGGCTTTCGATGTGGCTGGGAAGGGCATTGCCAGTGATGACGCCTTGCTGCTGTCGATAGACTATGCCACCAAAATGGCGATCAACAGACGGCGCAACAGATGATTGTCGTCATAGCGGATGATATTACCGGTGCAGCGGAGATAGCGGGCATCGCCTGTGCTCATGGGTTGCAGACACGGTTGCAGACAGAGGTGGAGACACATCTGCCGTCGTGTGATGTACTGGTCATCGCCACCGACACCAGATCGATGACGCAGCTGGAGGCGGAGGCTTTTTCAAGACAGTTGGCAGAGCGTCTGGAGGGGTGGTTACAAAGGAAAAAAATGTCAAGGCCTGTCAGATTGTTTAAGAAAACAGACTCTGCCTTGCGGGGACATGTGATGGCGGAATTGTCGGCATTGCTCTCCCTGACTTGTTACAACCGGGCTGTTTTCGTGCCGGCTAATCCTTCAAAAAAACGTGTCATCCGTCAAGGTATTTATGAGATTGACGGAAAACCGATCAATGAGACCGACTTCGCTTCCGATCCGGAATTTCCTGCTTTCTCAGCTGTCATGAAAGAACGCTTCCCGCAGGCTGCGGAAATGAATATCCTCATGCCGGATGCCGGCAGCGAAGAAGAGCTCATGAAAGTGGTTGAGGGGCTGTCGGATGATACCTTGCCTGCCGGAGGGGCGGACCTTTGGACGGCATGGATTCATCACATGGGTTTTGTCCGTCAGAATCGCAGGCCTTTTGAGGGAATCTGTCTGGATGATATCCTGATAGTATGTGGCAGTACGCAGAGTCGACCGCTTCATTTAGACATCAACATCGCATCCATGCCCGTGGAGGTATACGATAACACCGTTCCTGTCACTTCGTGGATACAGGAACTCAAGGTTTGCTATACTGACAGGCATGCTCTGATATTGACCATACCACATCACCACCTCACAGGACATGAGGTGGCCAAGCGCTTGCGGGGGGCGGTGGCGGTGGCCGTGCGCGCGCTGATGGATATCCATCAGCCTGCCGAATTGGTCTTTGAGGGAGGAGCGACTGCTTTTGCCTGCCTCAGCACATTGGGATGGAATGACTATCAGGTCATCGGTGAGGTGGCACCGGGCGTGGTCAGAATGAAGGCTCCACAAGGCGCCGTGATCACATTGAAACCTGGCAGCTATGAGTGGGGACCGCTTTTCGGCAGGATAGGGATATCGCAGGAATAGAGATGCCTACTTGGCAGGCTCCCACTTGCAGCGTACGGGAGACACGATGGAACCCTCCTTCTTCAGTTCGGCAAAAGCCTTGTCAACTTCTTTACGGTCGGCACCCAATATCTTGGTCACTTCCCCAGCTGAGATGGGCTTGCCTGCATTGCGCATGGCTTGTAATACTTGTTCTTTCATATGTTCTTATAGGTTTGGTTGAATCACCTGTATGCTTATAGGTGTTTTATAAAAGCAAAGTTAATAAAAAACTTGATTCGAAAGATGGTTTGTCGGGATTATTTCATATATTTGCATGGTTTTAGTTGGTATGTATGAAACTGCCTCGCATTTTTAATTTTTCCCGTCATATCGCTTTCCGTCTGACATGGAGGGTCGTGCTGGCCGTCACCGTGGTGTTCACGTTGCTGACGGGGCTGATCTTGACGATCATATGGGCTGTGGGGGCTGCCATGCTTGCTACGTTCTTCCAATCTGCCTTGGAAATCTCAAATGAGAGAATCAATAATGTCTTCTCCAAAGTGGAGATCGCCTTGACCAACAACATTCCGGAGGCAATGGAGAGTGCAGGCAATAAAGACATGGCGTTCTTTGCCTCTGAGCACTTGCTGAAACTGAATCCGACAATTGTGGGCGCTACTGTCGCGCTAAACCCTGATTACGAACCCATGAAGGGAATACCCTTTGCTCCTTATACCTATCGCGACAGTACGGGAATCAAGAAAAAAATGTTGAACAATCCTTCCTACAACTATTTGCAGAAAGAATGGTATACCAAACCCATCAAAGAGAAAAAGGGAGTATGGACGGAACCATACGTTGATATGGGAGGAGGAGAAATCCTAATGACCACTTACTCGTTGCCCTTGAAAAACAGCAAAGGAGAGATCTATGCCATCCAGACGGCAGATATTGCAATTGACTGGATCGCTAATATGGCGGATTCGATTGGTAATTTTGTCGAATATGATTTTCTGCCTTTTAATAATAAAGATGTCCTTAGTTTTATTGTGACTAAAAAGGGGGGCTTTGTTGTCCATCCTGACAGAGATATGGTGCAGAAAGAGACACTCTCCGATTACATAAAAAGAGCCTTTGGTATAGAAGACACGCTATTGGTTCAGAAATTGGCTTTGGGTAGTGAATATATGGATTCTTTCGAGGATAGTAAAGGCAAAACATACTTCATGTTTACCGCTCCTGTTGAACATACAGAATGGACGATGTGCGTCACCATGCCCTTGAGTAAGATCCTCCGACCGGTCAATTCGTTCATCAAGGCGTTTGCTGTCATTTTGCTCATAGGGCTTGTCATTGTGGCGTTGGTTTGTCGTTCTTTCATCCGTCGCGTCACGAAACCCTTGACACGCTTCGCTGATTCCGCCGATGAGATCGCCAAGGGTAACATTGAGACAGAACTTCCCCAAATCAAGTCTAAAGACGAGATGTTGAGACTGCATAACTCTTTTAAGACCATGCAGCTGTCACTTGTCAAACAGATGGAGCAGATCAAGGCCGTCAATGAGGAAAAAGGTCGGCTGGAGGGAGAACTGCATATCGCCCGCAACATACAGATGGCGATGCTTCCTAAAACGTTTCCGGCATTCCCCGACCGTAACGATATCGATATCTTTGCACAGGTGACACCGGCAAAAGAGGTGGGAGGTGATCTCTACGACTACCACATTCGTGACGAGAAACTCTTCTTCTGTGTCGGAGATGTGTCGGGAAAGGGAATTCCTGCATCATTGGTCATGGTCGTCACAAGAGCCTTGTTTCGTACGGCTTCGGCACATGAGAGCAATCCGGGAAGAATCCTGGCCGGTATCAACAACTTGATGGTGGAGGACAACGATTCCAATATGTTTGTAACACTCTTCATTGGGGTGATCGACCTGCCCACAGGAAGAATGCGGTATAGCAATGCAGGACACGATTCACCGATACTGATCTCTGACTTGGGTGTCCATATGCTGGAATGTGATCCTAATCTGCCTTGTGGCATCATGGCAGATTTTAAGTTCACCACACAGGAGACCGTCATCCAGCCGATGACCACCATCTTCCTTTATACCGATGGACTGACAGAAGCGGAGAATGTGGATCATGACCTGTTCCAGGATGACCGTATCCTCCTCGTGGCAAAACAAGTGGATCGGAAGCCGATGACGCTGATCGAACAGATGGATCAGGCGGTGCATCTCTTTGTGGGGGAGGCGGAACAGAGCGATGACCTGACGATGCTCGCCATCCAATACACCAAGCAGCAAGAAAAGGAAATACATCTGCAGAGAAGCATCACGCTCTCCAATGATGTGGAGGAGATACCGCAACTGTCAGCTTTCACCAATGAGATCTGTGAGTTGTTAGATCTTGATGTCAATACTACCATGAGTATCTGTCTGGCGGTCGAGGAGGTGGTGGTCAACGTCATGGACTATGCATATCCGGACGGCACGAAAGGTGATGTGCAGATAGAGGCGGTGGTCAACAGCAAATATTTGAAATTCATCATCACTGACCAAGGAATACCATTCGACCCCACAGCTCAATCGGAAATCGACACCACCTTGTCGACGGAGGAACGACAGATAGGAGGACTGGGGATCCATCTGGTCAGAAATATCATGGACAGCATCAACTACGAGAGGGTAGCGGATAAAAATGTCCTGACGATCAAGAAAAAAATATTATCATCAGCGATTTGACGCTGACGCCTTCATCCAGAGGCGGTTCGCTAATTATTCATTTTCATAGAAATTGTTCAATAAATGACAGACGTCATACTTTCCAGTTTTATCAGTCTATTTGCCCTTTTCGGCAAGGAAGAGCAGGTGGACGAGACTCGGGCCAAAGAGATGCTCGAGAGTTATCTGAGACGCCATTTCGGTATCCGCAATATTGACCTTTATCTCGACTTATATAGCGACATCCGTATGGCCTATGAGATGACCGATGATCTCAACAGTGAGAATACGGTCACCAATATCTGTTCCTCGCTGCATGGAAAAATCCGTCCCAGTGAGGAGGCGCTGCTCTTATTGCGACTGATGGAATTCTGTGGCTGTGACAAGGTGGATGGCAACACCATGTTTAAGACTCTGGCCACACAGTTTCATATCCCTCAGGAGCAGTTTAGTGATTTTGCTGATTTTGTGGGCAATCGTGAGACAGAGCATGTCAAGTCACACCATATCGATGGTTTTGAGGGTACGCTGAAAACCCTGCTCGACCGTATCACTGGACTGCTCATCTTCTCTTACATCGGCAACGATACGGTATTGCTCAATGATGTGCCTGTGCTGGCCGGCACATATCAGGTGTGGCAGCAAAGCAGTGTGCTGAAAAGTGCTGGCGGAAAACCTGTCTATTATTCTACCATCATCAGAGCCTTCAGCAATGATGAAGAGCAGGAACAGGCCGTGGAGTTTTGTGGAAGAGATATCAACTTCCGCTTCCCCAACAGCGACAACGGCATGCATAACCTGAGCTTCAACTTGAAGAACGGTGAACTGCTGGCCATCATGGGCGGGTCGGGCACAGGAAAGACAACATTGCTCTCACTGCTCAACGGCAGTCTGCAACCACAGGAAGGGAAAATCACCATCAACGGACATGACATCTCAGAACCGGCGGCGAAAAACTTGATCGGATATGTGCCGCAGGATGATCTGCTCGTCGAGGAACTGACCGTCTACCAGAACCTGTGGTTCACAGCCAAACTGTGTTTCGAGGGGCTCTCTGACAAGGAGATTGACCGACGGGTAATGAAGACGCTGAAAGATTTGGGACTGGATGCTACAAAGGACCTGAAAGTTGGGTCGGCCATCAACAAATATATCTCTGGTGGACAGCGAAAACGCTTGAATATCGCACTTGAACTGATCAGGGAGCCTGCGGTGCTCTTCCTCGATGAACCGACATCGGGACTGTCGTCGGCCGACACGGAGAAGGTCATCCTTTTGCTGAAAGAACAGACACTGAAGGGAAAACTCATCATCGTCAACATCCATCAGCCGTCGAGTGATGTGTATAAACTGTTTGACAGGCTTTGGCTGCTTGACAAAGGGGGATATCCGGTATTTGACGGAAATCCCATCGATGCGGTCACCTATTTTAAGGAGGCTGCCAACTATGCGGATGCTGAGACAAGTGCTTGTCCCACTTGTGGCAACGTCAACCCGGAAATCGTGCTCAACATCATTGATGAGAAGGCTCTCAGCAATACGGGGGAACCGTCGGAAGAACGGAAAATGAAACCAAAGGACTGGCATGAGCTCTATCTGAAAAAACGTAAAAATTTGAAGGCTCCTGTTGTGAGCGAGGTGCCGCCTTCTGACCAGAGAAAACCGGGTGCGCTGAAGCAGTTCGCCATCTTCTTACATCGCAATATCAAGACCAAGATCACCAATGTGCAATATCTCACCATCACCTTGTTGGTGGCTCCATTGTTGGCGGTCATCTGTGCCTTGCTGACCAGATATGCGGCACCGGAAGGTTATACCGTCATGGATAACAAGAATCTGGTGAGCTATTTCTTCATGGCGGTCATCGTGGCCACCTTCACCGGAATGAGCGGAAGTGCGGAGGAGATTATCAAAGATAGGGCGCTCTTGAAACGTGAGCGTTTTCTCAATCTTTCCTACAGCAGTTATATCTGGTCGAAAATAGTCTATATGGCGGCAGTGTCGCTGATACAGACGTTCCTGTTTATCCTCGTGGGCAACACGATTATGGGGTTGCACGGTCTGTTTACCACCTGGTGGCTCATCTTGTTTGTCACAGCCTTGCTGGCCAGCCTCACCGGACTGTTGCTCTCACAATGCCTCAACTCGGTGGTGGCTATCTACATCAGTATACCGCTGCTCCTCATACCGCAGATATTGTTGTGCGGACTGGTGGTCAACTTCACTGACCTGTCGCCCAACAGCAAAACGGGTAATGTGCCGCTCATCGGTGATGTCATCCCTTCACGGTGGTCTTACGAGGCACTGGCGGTCACGTCGTTTACCGACAACTTGTATGAGAGAAATTTCTTTGAGACGGATAAAGAGAAATATGAGACGCAGTTCTATAACGTGGGATTCCTTTACGAACTCCAGTCGCAGTTGGAAACTATGAAGGACGAGCAGGATAAAGGCAAAGAGGTGAATCCTGACCACATGGAGGTGATCAAGACCAATTTGCCTGTCGTGACTGAATATTGTGAAATGAAATCCTATCAAGGTGACTACTCCTATGCGTCGCTTAAAGATTATATGAAGGAGGCGGAGCAGATCCTCTCCAAGCGTAGCAACCGGATTACCTTGATGGCGGATGCGAAGGTGGCGGAATTCATACGGCAATATGGAAAAGATGCCTTGCTGCAGTTGAAACGCGACCATTATAACCTGAAACTGGAAGACCTCGTCATCGGAGCCGACCAGAAGAGAATGGTGGATGTGGTGGACAACAGCGTTGTTCCACGCACAGGATTGATTTTCCTCACTCCCCAAAACAGATGCGGAAGGGCTCCTTTCTACAGCAGTGAGAAAATCCTTGGTTCATGGCATGTCAAGACGCTGAAGTTCAACATCGTTGTGCTACTGCTGATGTGCGTCATCGTTGCCTTGATGCTGCTTTTCGACTGTCCTGGAAGATACATCAGAAAGGATCCACAATGATAAAAAATGTGACTGATAAATGAATGTTAGTTAAAAGTTGTGCCTAATGGTGTTTTTTTCAAAACTTTTACCTAAATTTGCACGGGACTATCTGAAGGTGGTCTCAACATGACCTTTGTATCTCTGACAAAATAGTGTAAAAAACAACTTAAACGATAGATTATTAATTATTTAAACACAAAGAGCAATGAAGAAATTATCTGTATTAGCTATGTTTTTAGTAGCTATTGCTTTTGCAGCATGCGATGGCAAGAAGAATCCTGGTAACACAGAGACAGCTGAAACTCAAAAGAGTTTTGAACAGCAGCAGATCGAGGAAAGCATTAAAATGCATGTCGACAGTATCGCTGCTGATCTGGGCAAACTGAAGCAACTGCCATTCGTGCAGGAGAACAACGGTGGACTTACACTGACGAAGGAAGAGAAGCAGGTGAAACCCGACTATCTGCTCAATGCAAGTGCTGCTGAAGAGGCTACCACACTGGCAGAGAAATATCGCATCTTGAGCGCACTCAATGTGGACAAGAAAATTGCTTCTCTCTATGAGATGCCGACAGAGGATTATGACAAGGCTATTGCTAAGTTGACTGCCGACATCAATGATCCTTCTTTCAAAGCAATTGAGGATGCTGGTTCTATCTTCGAGACCACATCTGCTCTCTATGACGCTATGAACGAGAATGGCCGCATCAACTATTTCTGGCAGCTCGCTTCTTCCGCTCTCGTGGAGCAACTGTTTGTCATCAACCAGAATGCTGACAAGTTCTTCAGCGTATTCGACAACGAGGCCGCTTCCAATGTGACCTATCGTATCGTTCTCATCCTTGACGCTGTCAACCGCTTGACACAGTATGATCCTGAGATCAAACCCATCGCTGAGGCACTGGCTCCACTGGAGGTCCTCAATGCTACAAGTGTTGACGAACTGAAGGCCCAGATGGCTGAGGCTAAAGATAAGATCGCTGCTGCACGTAAGGCTTTGATCAAATAATCTTTGGATAATGACCTCATTGAGGTCCTTCTTTAGGAAGGGCTACTGATATCACATTTTATTATATATATTTATATTAAGGATATGACTTTGGACATCAAAGAACAAGATGGAGGCATGATTGCTACCTTCTGCGGCCGTTTGGACACACCTTCTGCTGTCAAGGCACAACAGGAGATCACTCCCTTACTGGATAATGCGGACAAGGAAATCATCCTCGACTGTGAAAAGTTGGAATACATCAGCAGTTCCGGACTCCGTTTGTTCCTCTCCATCCGTAAAGAGGTAGCGGCGAAAGGTGGAAAGATGATCATCGAGCACATCAATGAATATATCAAGAAGGTTTTCATGATGACTGGTTTCATCAACCTGTTTGAGATCAGATAACCATCAGAGTCAATACAAGCATTACCATACCCGCCAGCGTCTTTTTTATATGATGCTGGCGGGTTGTTGTTATCTGTCATTGCTTCGTGGGGGCGCCCGTCTCGATAGTCGCGCCTCTTTTCCCGTTGCGCCTGTTTTCCTGTTCCGTCTGTTTTCCTGTCCCGTCTGTTGCGTTGCCAACGCAACAAACAGAACTGCTGCCAGCACAGCCAGCGGCTAGATAAGGCTTGAGCAAAAAAAGGGCTTGAGCAAAAAAGGCTTGAGCAAAAAAACGAAAAAAAGGCAGATTTCTCCGCCTTTTTCCTGTGATTCCGTTGGGGCTCGAACCCAAGACCTACTGCTTAGAAGGCAGTTGCTCTATCCAGCTGAGCTACGGAACCATCCAAAGTGGGTGCAAAAGTAGTGTTTTTTTTGCAGCCGACCAAATATTTTGATGATTATTTGTATTTCTCTATCAAGGATGTGGCTTGATCATTACCAAGGCTCTGGGCTTTTTGAAGGGCTTCCAGGCCCGCTGCCTTGTTGCCTGTCTGCACAAGAGCGAGGCCTTTGATGAGATAACCGTCGCTATATTCCGGGTCAAGGGCGATACATTGTTCGGCAGTTTCTATGGCCTCTTTTTGCATGTTGAAGCGCAACAGAAGTGAGCCTTTTTCAGCAAAGTACAGCGGTTCACGTGGCTGCAATATGATGGCTCTGTTGATGTCGTTGAGGGCCTGTTGGAAGAGTCTGCCGTTCTTCTCACATTGTTCTCGTTGGTAGAAGAATTCGGCGGTCAGACGGCCGGCCATCAGCGTGTCATACTGGTTGTAGTCTGCCACGGCCTTGCGATATTCTCCGTTCTCCTCCAACTCATGGGCACGGGCTATGAGATAGGGTGCCGCCTCTACAGTCATTGGTTTTGGCAGCACCTGGATAGCACTGTCGATGAGTGCCAACACTTCCTCCTTCGGTGCCTTCAGCATCTTCTTACACTGAGACGCTTCATAGAACAGTTCGGAAGTGCGCAGGTCGGTTTTTGTCAGGTCGAGAAACATATCGTAGGCTTGCTGATATTCCTCTTTGGTATAGAGTATTTGAGCCTGCAAGTGACGATAGAGGGGTAGGGGATTGATGTCGTAGGCGATCTTGGCCTCTTCCAATGCCTTGTCGAGACTCCAGGGTTCGTAGGTCACCTTTGGCTTGTAGACCTCCTTACGGTAGATCAGTTGGGCGTAACTGAAATGGGCATCATCTTTCTGGTCGGCCTTCTTGATGGCAGTCTCCATATCTTTTGCGGCAGCATCGAAGTCATTAGCCGCAACTTCCTGTTGCGCACGTGAGTAATAACCTTCAGGCATGTCGGGGAATTTTTGGATAAACTGTTGGATGGTCTTCTCATATTTTCCCGGAAGGAATGTCTGACTGGCGAGCACCAGTGCCACCTGTGCTTGTTTGGGATCATCGGGTAGTGCGGTGGGGATGTTGGTGCGTCGCAGCACGGGATCACTGACACTCAAACCATTGGTCTGCATGTCAGCGATATAGAGCGCATCGGTGGCATGGTTGTCTGTGGTATGCTGAGAGTGCTGCAGAAAACCAATCACCTCTCCGTTGGCATTCACCAGCGGACAACTCTGCATGTTGTCGGGCGTGATGGATTTGATGACATAATACGAGTATTTATCCATGAAGGTCTCCACCTTGTCAATCTGTAAAGGTGTGATTTCTGCTTTCTTCGTCGAATATCCCACGAGGTAGGCGGTCTGTCCTTGTGGCAGTCCGCTGGTGGCTGGCGCAAGACCGGTCGTCTTGCCGTCGACACGGAATTTGGTCACATCATAGATCTCGTTGGCACCGATGATGTTCACCACTTCCATCCGTTTTCCATTGGCGTCGATGACCGCTGCACTGACGGCACCATCAAACGACGACCAGTCGCTGATGGCGGTGCCGTTGTTGTCGATGAATACCCCGTGACTCGATGCGAGCAAGCTGCCGTCTGCCTTGAAGGTGGTGAGGGTGAATACTGCTTTGTAGGCATTTTTCACTGGGGTGGGTTGCGCTGTTGTATGAAGGGCTGTCATCATGACGAGACAGCAAAGAATGATCAGTTTTCTCATGTCTGATGGGATTATGGGATTAGTTATCTTGCCGCAGCAGTTGCTCGGCGTTTTTGATGGCGGCCTCGGAGATCTCACTGCCGCTGAGCATCTGTGCGATCTCGCTCACGCGCTCCTGGGCGTTCAGCCGCCGCATGTGGCTGGTCGTACCGTTGGTCTGTTCCTCCTTATATACTTTATAGTGGGATGCTCCTCGTGCGGCGATCTGGGGCAGGTGGGTGATACTGATCACTTGTCGGTCGTTGTCACCCATCTCTTGCATGATGCGTGCCATCATCTCTGCCACCTTACCGCTCACACCGGTGTCGATCTCGTCGAAGATGATGGTAGGCAGTTTCACCGCACCGCTGATCATGGCTTTCAGCGACAGCATCACGCGGGCGATCTCACCACCAGAGGCCACCTGTGCCACCGGCTGGAGAGGAGTGCTGGTGTTGGCCGTAAACAGGAACGACACCTTGTCGTGGCCGTCAGCCGCCAGGGGCTTCTCTGTCAGAGACACCTCGAAGCGCACTTTGGGGATGCCGAGGGGCACGAGGCGCTGTCGCATCTCTTCCTCTACCTCACGGGCGGCGGCCAACCGCAGGGTCGTCAGGCGTGTGGCCTGTTGTTCACACTTGGCTTGTAGGACATTCTTCTTCTCCTCCAGTTCATGCAATAGTTCATCGCTGCCATCAATATGGCTCAGTTGCTGTTGAAAGTCATCACGCAGGGCGATGAGTTCCGACACACTGCCCACATGGTGCTTCTGCTGCAGATGATAGAGGGTGTCGAGACGGTTGCTTACCTCTTCCATCCGGGCGGGATTGAAATCGATGTGCTCGGCATGTCGGGAAATCTCGTCAGCGATGTCCTTCACCTCGATGTAACTACTTTCCAGACGGGAGGCCACCTCGGTGATGTCGGGAAAGACATTGCTCACGGAATCAATGCTGTGGATGGCGCTCTTGAGACGTTCCACAACGCCACCATCACCATAAAACAGGTTGTCGGCTTCGAAAAGGGCGCTCTTGATCTCCTCCGCATGTGAGAGGATGCTGTAGGCTTGTTCCAGTTCCTCCTGTTCTCCTTCCACCAGACGGGCTTCGTCGAGTTCATGATGCTGGAAACGCAGGTAGTCTTCGGTCTCGCTGCTCTTGCGGATTGTCTCACGCAGTTCCTCCAGTTCTTTGTTGGCTTGGCGCAGTGCCTGATAGGTGGCCGCATAGTCAGCGGTATCCTTGGCATCGCCGGCGATGATGTCGACCACATGGAGTTGGAAGTCATCGCGCTGGAGCAGCAGGTTTTGGTGTTGGCTGTGGATATCCACAAGTTGGCTGCCCAGTTCACGCATGGTGGTGAGGGCTACGGGTGTGTCGTTGATGAATGCACGGCTCTTGCCGCTGCTGGTCACCTCACGGCGGAGGATGCAGTCGCCGTCGTCATAGTCAAGGTCTTTCTCTTCGAAGAAAGCCTGCATGTCGTAGCGTCGTAGGTCAAATTGTGCCTCTACCACGCAGCGCTCCCGGCCGGCCTTGATGGTCTTGCTGTCGGCACGTTGTCCCAACAGCAGTCCGAGGGCACCGAGGATGATGCTCTTGCCGGCACCTGTCTCACCAGTGATCACGGAGAATCCGCCATCAAAAGTGATGTCAAGTTCGTCGATGAGGGTGAAATTCTTGATGAATAGTCGTTGAAGCATCTGATGCTATTGTTTGATTTTTTCCCAGGAAGTGTTTTGTGAGGCGTTGATGCTGAAGAGGATGTCATACACCTTCTCCTTCTCATTGGGTGTGCCCTTCCCTTTGTAGATGTTGGCCAGTTCGTCTTTCTTGTAATCCGTCCATATCTGGGGAAGCATGCTCAGAGGTTTGTTCTCTTTGCATTTCTTGAGGCATTCCTCCAGCGCCGTGGTCACGTTGGTACGTCCGCGCTCCACATTGCTGGCCATCTCATCGAGTCCCTTGCGGTAGTAGTCATATTGCAACTGTCGGAAGGGCTGCATGCCACCGTCAAGGTAGTCGTTGATGATGGCAAAGCGGTTGCGGTCGTTGTCAAAGGCTTTCCATCCCGGGAAATTGAGGTTTTGTGCGTTGTTCACCAGATTCATGCAGCGTTGCAGCACATCCTCGCCACCCATGGGGGCAAAACTGTCGAGATCGATGCCGATGATGAGGAAGGCGTAGTAGGCGAACAGTGCCACTAGTTGATTGTCGATGTTATCTTCGTTGAACTCCAACTGGTCAAACTGTGCGAATTCAAAGTTGAAGTCGTTATCTTTGTTGTTGTATAGCGTCGTGGTGTAGGCAGAGTTGTATACAGGGCGGTTGGCTTGGATCAGGGCCGTACAGGTGAACAGGTTTGACCCGGCGTCGTATTTCGTCACCGTGATGTTGAAGCTGCACACGATGCGTTCATTGCGCTGAAACTGCAGGTTGGTCCATTGCTTGTCGTTGAGCCATTGGGTGAGGGTTTCCTTCAGGTTGTCAAACACGCTGGCGTCGGTGCCTTGGATCTGGTTGTGGTTGATGTTGACCTTCACTTCCAGTTCTTGTGACATCACGCACAAGGTGAAACACATCATCCATATCAATGTCAAGAGCTTTCTCATTCTTCCGTCATGAAAATATTTGGGCAAAAGTAAGAAAAATCGCGCCAATATTTCCATATTTCAGAATAATTAACGTGAAGGTGCTGTTTTGAGATCATTCAGCAAAGATGCTTTTGTCAGATTCTTCCGTATTGACTTTTGTGGATTCTTCAGCATTGATTCTAACAGGTTATACACCATCGGATTTGAAAATTGAGGAAAAAACGAACAATAAAAAGGACTTTTGAGAATAATAAGTGAGAGTATTGTCTGTTATAAATAAAGAAAAATCAAAATAATATCAATGTTTGTCAAAATAATATTATGATATTTGATAAAATACTCGTAATTTTGCACCAAACTGACAACTATCATTTTTTTACATCTATTATTATTTAATCAAAGCTTATGAAGAAAATTTTTACGTTGATTGCTGTTGCCGTCATGGCATTGGGTGCCCAGGCACAGGAGAAAGTTCTCTTCGCCAGTGACGGTGCCTATGGAAATGGTGCTACGCTCACATCCGAAAACACCACTTTGGTGCTCGGTAACGACCGTACAACAAAGAATTACGATCTGAAACTGACCAGTGCTAAAGCCTATTGTGCAGGTCTTTTTGGACAGCAGGTGATGGTCGAAAACGAAGATGGCGTGCAGGAAGAGAAGACCCGCATCGTCTACTTAGTAGGTAACCAGAACCCCAAGGATGGCGAACTGGATGGCGACAAGAGTGCAGGTTCCGGTTATAAACCTGAATCAGCCAACTTGCCTCAGTCCGGTACCTATTATATGATCACTCCCAACAAGAATGGTCATATCTGTGCCTACATCATCCTCAACGGTTCCAAGAACTTTTACATCGTGAAGGCTTCTGATGGCAGTTGCTTATCTCTCAACGAGTTTGTCATTCAAGCAGATGGAGACGAGCCGGTACCAGTTAATGTCAATGAAGACTTTACTGTAGATGAGAAAACTACGGGAACCGTGGATTTTGACGTGGTGGCTGGTGAGACATATTATGTGTTCTGCACAGGTTCGAAACTGAGCTTCGGCGGTTATGTGTTCACTCCGTCAGGTGATGGTCCTCAGCCAGGTCCTAATGGTTTGGTGATCGACCCCGCACTGCCTGTCACATTCAATTCATGGGATGCTAATTTCCTGATCATGAAGACCGATGTCAAGGCTGGCGACAAGTTTGTCTTCACTTGCGAGGCCGTGGATGTTGAAGGTTGGGAGTGGGGACCACAAGTCCTCCCGAAGAGCAATGCCGACTGGAGTGACCTTGGTCCGGCTCTGGTTCCCAATGCTCAAGGCAAGGCTACCTTTGAGATTACCGAGGATTATGCTGCTGTCATCAATGGCAACGGTGGTCTCCGTGTCCAGGGTATGGGCGTGAAGGTGACTGATGTGGAGTATGTCGAGGGTTCTGCTCCCGGTCCAGAAGGCGACCATGTGAGCATCATTGACAAGTTCAACAGCACCTGGAATGCTAGTGAGACCCAGACTCATAACGAGGATGGCTCCATCACCTTCAATGCTGTAGAATGGGGTGGCTTGAGCGCATGGTTGGCAGATAATAACATACCTGTCGACTGGTCAGCTTATTCCAAGATTGTCTTTGAGTATGCAGAGCCTACAACAGTCAATACACAGATTTTTGTGCAGACCGTTTCTGGAGACGTGAAGGCTTGGGGCGATGTCGGTATTACCAAACTTGAGTGCTTGTTCGAAGGACAGGATGTCTCACAGGTCAATCAGGTAGCTTTGCAGTGCTCTGGGGTGACAACCTTGGTGATCAAAGATGTTTATCTCGTCAAAGCCGGTGGTAATGAAGATGGCATCCAGGATATGATCGCCACACCTGCACAAAATGGTGCTATCTACAACCTCGCTGGTGTGCGTGTCAACAAAGATTACAAGGGTATTGTGATTCAGAACGGTCGCAAGTTCGTTCAGAAATAATCCTTGACCAGATCAATCAAGAGAGGGTGGTTTCGTCCACCCTCTTTTCTTACTGATTTGAAATCGGTAAGTCATCATCGCTAATAACTAACCTAAAATACTTTTCTTATGGATCAAAGCAAGTCTTTTGTCCAGCATGGCCTTATTATTTTATATAAGGTGATGCTGCTGATATTGACATTGCTCCCTTTGCAGGCTGTCGCACAGTCGGTCATCACTGGTACAGTGACAGATGAGACCAATGAGCCCATCATCGGAGCAACCGTCAAAATCAAAGGCACAAGTACGGGTGTCGTCACCGATATCGACGGCAAATATTCTATTAATGCCGCTGTAGGGCAGACCCTGGAGTTCTCCTATATCGGCTATACCACACACACCGTCAAGATCGGAAAGAATAGCCGCATCGATGTGCATCTCTCTGAAGACACACAGACACTCGAGCAGGTGGTCGTCGTCGGATATGGTACGATGAAGCGGAGTGATCTTACCGGATCGGTGGCCTCCATTAGTGAGGAACAGATCAAACAAGGTGTCAACACATCGGTAGAACAGGCCATGCAAGGTCGTATCGCCGGTGTGATGGTGACGCAAAACTCCGGTACCCCGGGTGGCGGTATCTCCGTCCAGATCCGTGGTATCAACTCCTTCAACGGTAATGAGCCCCTCTATGTCGTAGACGGCATCCCCATGTCGGGACAGACCTCCGACAATACCTCCGTGCTTAGCAGCATCAACCCCTCTGACATCACCTCTGTCGAGGTGCTCAAAGATGCGTCGGCCACGGCCATTTATGGATCACGTGCCTCCAATGGTGTGGTGCTCATCACCACCAAGAGAGGACAGGAAGGTAAACCGCAGCTCACCTATGAAGGATATATGGGATGGCAGCAACTGAACAAGAAACTCGAGGTGATGAACCTCAAGGAGTTTGCCAAATTCTATAATGTGCGTGCAGAGATCTATGGCTACGGCAAGCGCGAGGAACTGCTCGACGAGAGCCTGCTCACCGACGGTACTGACTGGCAGGACGAACTGTTCAGCACGGCGTTCATGCACAACCATCAGGTGAATATCAATGGCGGTACGAAAGATATGCACTATTCGATCTCCGGCGGATACCTCGACCAGGACGGTATCGGTGTGGGCTCCAACTTCAAGCGTGTCTCTTTCCGCGCCAACTTCGATACCAATATCACCAAATGGTTGCAGGTAGGCATCAATGCTGCCTATGCTAAAACCGAACAGGTCATCACCTTTGATGAGAACAATGTCATCCAGACGGCCCTCGTGCAGTATCCCGACATGGCAGCACGCAACCCCGACGGTTCTTATGACTTCGGCCTCAACCTGGAGCACAACTATAACTCTAATCCGCTTTTCGAGGCAGAGATGCGCGACAACAACCGCGGTAACAACCAGTTCGACTATAATGCCTTTGCCAATATCACACCCATCAAGGGACTGACCATCCGCATCGAATATGGCGGAAGCCGCAGTTTCGGTGACAGCCGGTTCTTCCAGCCATCCTACAAGACTGCACAGCAGAGCATCGAGTCGAGACTTTCCGTGGGCGACTCCCGCAACACCTACGAGTCGTTCAAACAATATGCCACCTACGACTTTGAACCTTTCAAGGGACACCGTTTCCAGGTCATGGCCGGACACGAGTCACAAGAGGGTGAGTGGTATCAGGGCACCAAGAGCGTATCCAACTTCACCTTCAACAATATCAGAAGCATCGCTCTGGGTGACAAGTCCACATCACAGTCAAATGAACAGGGAGGCGACTGGGCTATCGAATCCTATTACGGACGTTTCAACTATAACCTGCTTGAGCGCTATCTGCTCACTGCCACGCTGCGTGCTGACGGATCATCGAGTTTCGGTCCCAACAACCGGTGGGGTTACTTCCCCTCTGTGGCGCTGGCATGGCGTATCACACAGGAAGACTTCATGAAAAATATCACATGGCTCAGAAACGCAAAACTCAGACTCGGATGGGGACTCGTCGGTAACCAGCAGGCAGGAAGTTATGCTTACGGCGTGGCCATGAAGGCACAGCCCACGGCATGGGGTACGGGATTCCTCGATGCCAACTTCCCCAATCCTAACCTGAAGTGGGAGGAGACAAAAGCCTATAACCTAGGTCTTGACCTCTCTCTGTTCAATAACCGTGTAGAGTTTATTGTCGACGCATATATCAAGAAGACCGACAACCTGCTCATGGATGCCACATTGCCTACCTACATCATCAATAATAGCGGATGGAAAGGCATCAATCCTCAGAAAGTCAATGCAGGAGCGATGGAAAACAGGGGTGTGGAATTCACCCTCAACACCGTCAACATCTCCAAGAATGACTTCGAATGGCGCACAGGAGCAACAATATCGTTCAACAGAAACAAACTCACCAAACTATATACCGACGACGCTTCCATTCCTGGTATCACTGGAGGACAGACCTATACCCTCTCCGAGATCGGAGGACCGGTGGGACGCTTCTATGGATATAATGTCATCGGCCTATTCACCAAAGAGGACGACTTCTATCAGAAAAACCAACTCGGTGAGTTCATGCTCGATGCCAATGGAGAAAAACTGCCCGTGGCAAGACCGGCTGACTCCAACGGAAACCTTTATCCCATCGCACAACGCGGCATCTGGGTGGGTGACTATATGTTTGAGGATGTCAATGGCGACGGAAAGATCACCGAGGCAGACCGTAAGTATATCGGTGACCCCAATCCTGACTTTACCTTCGGTCTGAACAACGTCATCAGGTGGAAAGACTTCGAACTCTCATTCTTCCTCAACGGAAGTGTGGGCAATGATGTGCTCAACCTCGTCAAACTCAATCACTCTGACCCCACAGCATGGGGAAACAAACTGAAACTGGTCAATGATTATGCCCAAATAGGCATGTATGAGGCCGATGGATCACTCAACGACATCTCCAATGTCTATGTGATCAATCCTGAGACAGCACAGACGCAGCGCATCAGTGTCAGCGGAGAGAGCCAGAACGACAACAACCGTGTCAGTTCCCGCTTCATCGAGGATGGTTCCTATATCCGCCTCAAGACCCTCTCACTCGCTTATAATCTACCGAAAAAGTGGCTCAAACCCCTTATGCTCAATTGGGTGCAGGTATATGCCAATGTGCAGAACCTCTTCACCATCACCGGATATGATGGGTATGATCCAGAACTCGGCTCCATCGGACAGAGTGTGGTGCTTCAGGGTATCGACCGCTACCGTTATCCGTCACCGCGTATCTACAACTTTGGAATCAAGGTGAATTTCTAAGTCAGAACCTGCTAAACGACAATGAAAATGAAAAAATATAATATCATCATAGTTTGTATGCTTGCCCTTGTCGCAATGGTGAGCAGTTGTGGCGAAGACTTCCTCGACCGTCCGCCAAAGCACAGTTATGTGGGCGACAATTATTTTACCTCCGATGAAGCCGTCATCAAAAACCTCGAACCTCTCTATGGGTATGCATGGAGCGGTTATAACGAACGTGGTATCGTGGGAATGGGGTCTTTCAGGGCCAATGATGCCTGGAGTCCCTATCTGCAAGGAGAGTTCGCACGGTTCACCATCACCGGTCTCACCACCGAGATCGTCAATGCTTGGTCTTCGATTTATATGGTTGTCTCCATGGCCAACCAAGTCATCAACAACATGGACAATTATGCCACCAGCGATGTCTCAGAAGCCGTTAAAAACCAGGCCAAAGGAGAGGCAATGCTCATGCGTGGCACGGCCTATTTCTATCTCCTCCGTGGATGGGGAGAGGTCATTCTGTATGAGGACAATATCGATGCCACAACAACACCGGTGAGACCGCTTTCCACAGAAGAGAGCGTGCTCAAGTTCATCGTAAGGGATTTCGAGCGTGCATCAGAGCTGTTGCCCGAAAAAGGTGCCAATTTCCATCCTTCACGTTACGCTGCGAAGGCCATGCTTGCCAAAGCACTACTCGCACAGAGCGGTTGGAACAAGGGCGGACAGCGTGACCAGGCCACCCTCCAGCGTGTCGTAGCGCTTTGCGACGAAGTCATCAATTGTGGACAATATCGCTTGCTCGACAACTACGAGGATCTTTTCCGTCCACAGTTTAACGACAATGAGGAGACCATCCTTGCCATGAGGTGGACCGACCCGCTCATCGATGATTATGCCTCGCACAACAACCTCATCTCCGACCTCGCCTGGTCTGACGTAACTGATGTCAACTGTTGGGGTGGCAGTCTCCATGCCTCTGTCGACATGATCGAGTATTATAATGAAGAACCCGCTGACTCCTTCCGTCTGAGGGGTACCTTCTTCACACCAGGACGTTTCTACAACTACATTTGGACAGAGAAGGGCGGATATACCTATAAGTCCAACTGGATCCAGTGCAAGAAAGGCGTTGTCGGCACCAAGGCCGATTGCGACGGACACTTGGCTCAGCAGGCTTCACCACTCAATACCTATATCATGCGTCTGGCTGATGTCTATCTCATCAAGGCTGAGGCACTCTTGGGCAACAACAGTTCCACCAGCGACCCCAACGCCCTGGCGGCCTTCAATGCTACCCGTCTGAGAGCCAAACTGCCAGCAAAATCATCGTTTACTTTCGAAGAACTCATCCGGGAGAGACGTATCGAATTCTGCATGGAATACTGCAACTGGTATGATATGGTGACATGGTACAGATGGCGCCCGCAATATATGCTCGACTTCTTCAACCACAAGCAGCACAGAGCCTTTATGCTCAATTCAGGTGACTTGCTGATGAATGAGGATGGCACCATGAGTTACCGCTGTGTATTCCCTGGCACCAACAACTGGTATTTCTTTGATGAGAATGGACATTGCTACTGGAGTGACTGTCTGCGTGAATCGGAAACAGACAATACAGTTGTCAAGACCAAAGATCAGGGATACGTCTATGACCTCGATGCGCTCGCTGAGGCCAGAGGCGCAGACTATGCGCCCATCGTGCTCAGTGAGGCGAATATCTTCATGCCTTATCCCGAGGCTGATGTCATCCAGAACCCATACTTCAACCAACCGGCTGTGGAGTATAACTTTGGAGAGTAAAACTTCTAAACTGTACAAGACATGAAAAGTATTTTTTCAAATATCAAATATGGATGGGCGTGTCTCGCCCTGATGGGGGTGGTTCTCCTTTCCTTATCGTCTTGTAAGGATGATGAGGCCGGTATGGGGACTCCCGAGATCACTGCCGTGCGGTCATGCGACCCTGCCAAAGCCGACAGCACTTTCACGAAGGCAGGACCAGGCTCATTGATCGCAGTTATCGGTAATAACCTGAGCGCCGTGCAGAAAGCATATATCAATGACCAGGAGGTCTATTTCAATCCTACGATGAACACCGACCATAGTGTCATCATCCAGGTGCCCACCGAGGACAAAGGATTTGAACTGACCGCCTTCAACAGCAACCTCAAGGATGAGATCCGTCTCGAAACCAGCCATGGTACTGCTGTCTATTCTTTCAAAATCACGGCTCCTTATCCTTCCATCTCGCGTATCCAAGCGAAATACCCACGTAAGGAAGGCGATGTGCTTAGCGTTTATGGCATCAACTTGGTCGACGTAGAGAAAGCTTACTTCACCGACATACCTGCCGCTACACTCGACACCACCGTATGGCAAACCGTCGGCGGCAACCATGTCGATATCAGTAAGATGGTTACCATCACCAAAGACCATCATATCAATCCGAGGACACAGGCCTACGAGACTACTTCGCAGTTGGATGTCACCATCCCGAGTTTGCCTTATGATAAGGGTGCATTGGTGGTCGAGTGCGCTGGTGGAACGGCCTATATCGACTTCTCCGTTGTACCAGGACAGCCATTGATCTTCGACATCAGTTCCGACATGCCTGTACCAGGTGAACAGGTGACCATCTCTGGTCGTGAGTTCGTCCAGGTGGAGGCGGTTTCCTTCGGCGACGTGACCCTTTCTGCCGACCAGTATGTCGTGGCAGAGAGCGAGGATGCCATCTCTTTTGTCATGCCTGAGATGCCTGCCCGTGATAATGACGGACTGCTGACCGTCACCACACCGGGCGGTGTCGCTTCGGTCTTGTTCTGCAACTATAATTGCTTGTTGACCAATTTCGACGGCGATGCCACCGACAACGGATGGGATCCCAATGCCACTTATGAGACAGCTTCTCCTGATGCGGCTCCTTTCACAGGTGATGGCACCTATGCCCGTATCACCGTCGAGAGCGAGGCACAGCAGTGGTGGGGAAAGATGATCTATTACCGCAAGGGATGGGAAGGCAACCCCTTCACCCTTCCTTCGTTTGACATCATTCCTGCCACGGCCTCAGCCGACGAGGTCTATCTGGCCATGGAGGTCTACAATAACCATTCCGACTACAACAATGGTGTGTTCTCTGGTTACCTCAGATATATGATCCAACCCATCGATGACAAAGAAAATCAGTTTGATAACTTCAACTGGACCCAATATGATGCGGGCTTGTTTGAGAACTACTATCCCATCCTTGGCGATGTGAATGGTGAGACACCTGTAGGGAAATGGTATCGCCACGTACTCCCGCTGAGCGAATTCCCATGCTATAAAGGACTCTCTTATGCTGATATCGTGAGTGTTGGACTCAACCAGTTCCGTATACAGTCCATCAATCAGGGTACTGCACGTGGATTCATTGATGTGTGTATCGACAACGTAAGAATCTTCTACAAGAAGAAATAATCTATCCTAAATCGAATTGATTATGAGAATCAAGCATATTTTTGGAGCCATGTTGCTGGCTGTGACGGCTCTTTCGCTCAATAGTTGCAGCGATATCGATGATAAAACGGTAGATACCGGACTGAGAACGGGGGATGCCACCAAAATCGAATTGTGGAAAGACTCTGTGGCCATCAGCGAACTGTCCTTCTCCATGGGGCGGGGCTCAACCATCATCGGCATCAGCGCGGATGGCTCATGGACAGCTGAACTCAGCGATACCACATGGTGCAAATTGGCGGTGCATGCCGGATATGGATATACCAACAAGCGGTCTTACACCAAACTGAACGTACTCAAAAATGAGGGCGAGAAACGCTCTGCCACCCTCACCGTGAAGTCGGGGGCTGTTGTCAAGACCCTCACCATCAACCAAAACGGTACGGGTACCGACCCCAACGATCCTTTCATGAGCGTATTCACACTTGTCGAGAGAATGGGCCTGGGCTACAATCTGGGCAACACGCTCGACTCCAACCCGATCGGGTCGTGGTGGAATCCTGAAGGCAAAGATCCGATTGACTTTGAGACACAATGGGGACAGCCCGAGACAACACAGGAAATCATCGACTTTATTGCCGAGGGTGGCTTTAAGACTATCCGTGTGCCGGTGACTTGGGGCATCCATTGCAATGAAGACAACGTCATCAGCAAAGCATGGATGAACCGCGTAGAAGAAGTGGTGAATATGGTGCTCAATGCCGGATGTTACTGCATCCTCAATGTGCAACACGACTCGGGAGATGCCGAGAATAGTTGGCTTAGGGCTGATTTGGAGAATTATCCGGAGATCAGCGCCAAATTCAAGAAAATCTGGGAACAGATTGCAGAGAGATTCAGCGACTATGACGACAGACTGATCTTCGAGGCTTTCAATGAGATCCTCAGCGCAAGTGGTGAGTGGGGAGATCCCGCCGACAAGTCATGTTATACCGCTGTCAATCAACTGGAACAAGACTTTGTCAACGTCGTGAGAGCATCGGGTGGCAAGAATGAATACCGCAACCTCATCTGCAATCCTTACGGAGCTGGAAGTACGGCAGCAAAACTGGCTGGAATGGAAATTCCTGTCGACAAGCATCCTAACCATATCTTGGCTTCCGTTCATAGTTATGATCCCTATTGGTTCTGTAACGACACCAATGACAAAGACTCCCAACAGTGGTATATCTACATCTTCGACAATACATGTCAGCAGGAAATCGATGAGATGTTCACCCGTCTTGAAAACCGCTTCTCAGGCGAGTTGGGCGTTCCCTTCATCTTGGGTGAGTTTGGTGCCATCGGCAAGCATGCTGCCATGTCAGAACGTGTGAAGTATGCTCAGTATATGAAGAAAAAGCTTGAGCAATACAATACCACCGCACTTTGGTGGATGGGGCTTTTCGACAGAGAAGAACTTGAGTGGACTGAGCCTGATATCTACAATGCACTGATGAAGTAAGTTCTTTTTTTTCACAATAATCCTTGTTGGGGGGTATGCCATATTTCATGGTTTACCCCCCCTTGGTTATTAGAAGGGTGATCATTCGGTGCTCTCCATTTCGTAGTTCATTTTGGCACTCTCCATATAGTAGCTCGTTTTCCTTGTTATTTTGTGTTTTTCAATTTTTCCATCATATCAGATAATAATTATTATGGGAGAGCGTTTTTTAAGAAAAAGGCACACATGAAGAAATATTTTGTTTTGATCATTATGGCCTTGTTCGTCTCATCAGTGACGAAAGGCCAGGAACATGTGGGAACCATCTCACTGATACCGAAAATCGGCGTAAGTCTGGCAAATTTGTCGGGCGAGGAGATCTATTATGGAAACGCGCAAGTTCCAGCCAAAGGAAAATACAACGCCCGTTTCATGGGGGGTGTGGAAGCGGAATACCAAATGCTGCCCACGACAAGTGTTTCTGTTGGCGTAGGCTACGTACAGCAAGGATGCCGATACTCGGATTTTGCGATTGGCGACCAAAATAGTATTTCTGATGGCTTGAGTGATGTCCGCTCCAGGTTGGATTATATCCAGTGTCCCCTCACCGTCAACCAGTATATATCAGAGGGACTGGCCCTGAAGGCAGGTATCCAGTTGGGATTCCTTGTGAAGTCGGATTTCTCTTACTCTCTCACACCCATCAAGAATCTTGCTGATGGCATAAAAGAATATGGGAAGACGGAGGACCTGGAGATAGACCAGAAATCGGTCATGCGCTCCGTGGATGTCTCTATTCCCGTAGGGTTCTCGTATGAATATCTCAATGTGGTACTCGATGCCCGTTATCATTTCAGTTTGACCAATATCTACAAGGACAGTTCGTGGCCGACAGAGAAAAACAAGGTTTTCACCATCTCCGTAGGATATAAGTTCAATCTTTAGACCATTAGACGCATTTATATAAGAAAAGCCCACCTTGAAATGGTGGGCTGGGTTATTTTCTTGCTGATCTTCAAATAGTATTTACTGATCTTCAAATAGTATTGATTACCATCTGTCCATCACTTGCATGAGGAACTTATACATTCTTTTGGCCATCATTTCATGAACAATGATGAGCGGATGTACGTGATCTGAAAAATATTTACCCTTACCTAACAGAGGTGCCGGTAGATTGCAGGTGTGGAAGAGATCGAGTACAGGAATGCTATAGTACTCAGCTACCGACTTAATAACGCTGATATAATCATCCATGTAATACCCTTTGGAGTTTGCTGCCCATGAGGATCCGTTTGTTTCGCCTAATCCAGGTCTCTGCAATGGGGTCATAATAACGATGGGGATGAATCCACACTTGTCGTAGATTGCTCTGATGGTAGCATGTACGCCAGCGGCGGTGCTATTGCCAGTCGTAGCTGTCCTCACGCCGTTAGTCTCGATAAAGGGCGCTCCAGGGGCGAGTGGGGATTTGTGGCCGTAGTCGTTGACTCCGGCGAAAATGATAACCAGATCCTCGTCACCATCGAGCTTGGCTGCCTGAGAGGCAATTTCTCCGTAGGCGTATCTTTTCCCACTTAAGGCAACGTTTTTCGCTGTTGTGCCTAGCATTTGTGATAGTAATCTTACCCAATGTCCTTGGAAATTCGGGTCAGTGACGGAATCTCCGAGGTATCCTATTTTTTTGCCATAGAGGAAAGAACTCATCTGTGTCACTAATCGGTCAGTGGTTGTTAGTTCCGAATAGCCTGGTTCTTTTGCCCCTTCCAATACGAACGTATAGTTTTTTCCGGCTTTAGTCTTTGGTCCTGCCCTTGAGACGAAGTAGGCAGCATTGGCTGGTACGGTTGCCGATGTACCATATACTCCAGAAATGAAAACACGCTTATCATCATAAAAGCAGATGTTGGTAGTATTTCCACCATCAGGGAATAGGACTGTCGTCGCCCCATGTAAGGATATATAGTCAGTGATGGCATACTGCCCGTTAAGTTGTGGATTAATTAATTTTGGTGACACATCTCCCACTTTTGTAGGAACGCTGATTGTTCTGCGTGTGGTCTTGTCTTCCGTAATACGGGTGTTGGCAAGTTTATAAGAGGTTGTTACTTTGGCATAAGGGCCGGAGAACTTTGACCTAGAATGCGACAGGCATAGTGTCGTTGCTGTTGCAGGGATGGTGGTTTCCCATGTGCCGCTTGATAATCCTTTCCTCTTAGTTAGTATTGTACCATCGGCATCCTTGAAGAGTGAGCAGACCATGCCACCCATCCATACATAGATACTGATCTTTTTTCCTTGATAAGCTGTGACATCTACTGTCGCATTGTTGTATCCACTATATGAGACGAGATTTCCTTTTTCGTTATAATACTTGTCGTCAGTGTTCCATGTAATATCAAGTGATTGTTTGATAGGGTCAGCATTTTGTTCAAGTGCTTCGGTGACGGCCTTCTGTGTCATGGCTCCGTCAGTGTTGTTACCTGTTGTGTTATAGAGAATATAGTCATCTCCTTGCGTGGTTATAGTTGATGTGTTGCCAGACAGAATCGTGGAGACAGTATTCATGATGTCAGTGACATCCACAATGCCATCATCATTCATGTCTCCTTTTAAGTGTAAGGAGGATTTTTTGACGGTGGCTCCTTCCAAGGAGGGGTTTTGAGCATTGGATGAGAGTGCTGTTATTAGCATCAATGCGAGAATAGATAGTTTTTTTACCATAATTTTTTGATGTTAATGTTGAACGGCAAAAATAGCGAATAAAGATGGCTTCGCCTACCCCCCCCGTTAAAAAATGTTAAATGCCTGTAAATCAGATAAAAACTTTGGTTTTTATGGCGTATTTCCAGTAGATTTTAGTGTTTTTTTCATCCTTGCAATCATTGTATCAAACATAGTTAAAAAAGTATCATTGTTTCTCGATGATTTTTATTTATTTTGCACAAAAAATATGACTAACCAGATCTTCTTATAATCTGTAACCAAAACATGATCTATAATCAAAACACGATATGAAAAGATTTTTCTTCTTGATAATGATGGGACTTGTCATGGTAGCATGTCAGCAAAAAGAGGCTGATGACAATGTGTTTGTCAAAGTCAAAGACGGACATTTTGTCAGAGATGGAAAACCTTATTATTATGTGGGAACCAATTTCTGGTATGGAGCCATCCTCGGTAGTGAGGGACAAGGAGGTGACAGAGACCGCTTGTGCCGTGAACTAGACCAGATGAAGGCCATGGGCATCGACAACCTGCGCATCCTCGTGGGAAGTGATGGCGAACGTGGCATTACGACCAAGGTTGAACCGACGCTGCAAGTCAAACCAGGGGTTTATAACGATACCATCCTCGCCGGACTCGATTTCCTGCTCCAGGAGATGGGAAAACGACAGATGCTCGCCGTGCTCTATCTCAACAATTCCTGGGAATGGAGTGGGGGATATGGATTCTATCTCGAGCATGCCGGTGCAGGAAAGGCGCCAAGACCCAATGAAGATGGCTATCAAGCCTATATGCAGTTCGTGGAACAATATGCTTCGAATACCAAGGCACATGAACTTTTCTATGAGTATGTGCGCTTTATCCTGGGAAGGACCAACCGCTATACCGGCCTGAAATATGTGGATGATCCGGCCATCATGTCATGGCAGATCGGCAATGAGCCAAGGGCGTTCAGTAAAGAGGCTCTGCCCGATTTCGAGAAATGGATAGCCGAGACAGCGGCACTCATCAGAAGCATCGACAAGCACCACCTTATCTCTATAGGTAGCGAGGGCGCATGGGGCTGCGAAGGTGATTATGGAGCCTATGAGCGCATCTGCACAGACAGCAATGTCGATTACTGCAACATCCACCTGTGGCCATACAACTGGTCGTGGACCCGGCAAGACCATATCGTCGAGGACCTGCCAGCCAGTTGCGACAGTACCAAAAACTATATCGACAGACATCTTGAGATCTGCCGAAAGCTCAATAAACCATTAGTGATGGAGGAATTCGGATATCCTCGCGACGGATTCTCTTTCTCCAAAGAGTCAACCACCGAAGGACGTGACGGATTCTATCGTTTCGTGTTCTCACTCATTGGCGACAATGCGGAGAATGGCGGACATTTCGCTGGATGTAATTTCTGGGGATGGGGCGGTTTTGCCCAACCCGCACATGAGCAATGGCAGGTAGGAGATGACTATACCGGCGACCCGGCACAAGAAGCACAAGGACTTAACTCGGTCTTCGCATCAGATACCTCAACCCTGAAAGTGATCAAGGCAGAAGTGGACAGAATGGCAAATATAGGTAAGAATAACCAGTCATTACAGTAATCTCTCACAAACCACTATTTTTATTTCACAAAACCTTATACAGCAATCTCACACACAAAAAATGAAAAAAGCCATCTCTGTCATTGCTTGCCTGTTGGTCTTGATGCCTGCCTTGGGGCAAATCATCGGCCACAACATCACTGTCACGGTCACACCCGATCATCAGGACTGGAACTATCGGGTAGGAGAGAAAGCACAACTGGTGGTCAACGTCTGCAAGTCGGGCACCTTGCTCGACAATGTAGTCGTTGACTTCGAGGCCGGTCCCGTCATGTACCCTGACGTCAAGAAAACCAACGTTACCCTCAAGGACGGTACGATGAAATGGACGGCAACCATGAAGGAACCAGGCTTCTACCGGTTGAAAGTGATAGCCCATGTAGACGGAAAAGCCTACGAGGGACTGTGCACACCTGCCTTCTCTCCTGAGAGGCTGATGCCGGCCACGCAATGCCCCGATGACTTCGATCGCTTTTGGGGGCGTGCACTTGAGGAAGCAAGGAAAAATGCGCTCGACCCGCATATGACCCTGCTTCCTGACAGGTGCACAGAGACCGTCAATGTCTATGAGGTGAGTTTTGTCAACAACCGGCAGGGAAGCCGTATCTATGGTATCCTCACACGGCCGGTGAAACCGGGTAAGTATCCTGCGCTGCTCCGTGTCCCTGGGGCTGGAGTGCGGCCCTATGGAGGCGATGTATGGACGGCATCGCAAGGCGCCATCGTCCTTGAGATCGGCATCCATGGCATTCCCGTCACTATGCCGCAATCCGTTTATGAAGATATACGCCAAGCGGCGCTCGACGGCTATTGGGAGGTCAATCTTGACCAACCCGAAAAGAACTTCTACAAACGGGTGGTGACTGGCGCCGTGAGGGCGGTTGACTATATCGCTTCTCTCGAAGAATGGAACGGAAAAGAGATCGGTGTCACGGGGTCATCACAGGGAGGATTCCTCTCCCTCGCCGTGGCGGCGCTCGACAAGCGCATCACTTATGTGGCAGCGGTGCATGATGCCATGTGCGACTATGAGAATGCCTTGCAGAAGAAAGCATGTGGATGGCCGCATTATTTCTATCAGGTCACACAGCCCGACAAGAAAAAGATTGAAGGGGCACGCTATTATGATGGAGTCAACTTCGCACGGCGTATCACCTGTCCGGGATGGTACTCCTTCGGCTACAACGATGAGGTGGTGCCACCGACATCGGCTTATTCCGTCTACAATATCGTGACTGCCCCCAAAACCTTGAGCGTCTATCAGAAAACCGGACATTTCTGGTATCAGGAGCAATGGGATGAGTGGGAGGAATGGCTCCTCAAACAAATGCATCTCAGATGAGCGGACATCAGAACGAAAAAACTTTAAATAATCTGAATATGAAAAAAATGATGTTGTTTGCCATGATGGGCATGTTGATGCTGGCTTGCGCTACCCAACAGCCGGTGAAAGAGAAAACTGGTGCAGAGCAGTTGCTCGACCGCATGATTTCCTTGCAGAAAAAAGGATATATGTACGGACATCAGGATGATCCCTTCTATGGGTTGACCTGGGAGTGGGAGAAAGGAAAGAGTGATATCCTCGCACTTGTCGGCGACTATCCTGCCGTGATGGGATTTGATCTCGGAGGCATTGAGATGGGAGATGAGAAAAATCTTGACAGCGTGCCCTTCAACCGCATCAGGGAAGAACTGGTGGCACATGACCAGCGAGGTGGCATCGTCACCATCAGTTGGCATCCACGCAATCCCGTCACCGGAGGGAATGCATGGGACGTGAATGACACCACGGTGGTCAGACAGATCTTGAACAATGATTCCGTCAAAGCAAAATTTGCTGTCTGGATGACAAGGGTGGGCGACTTCCTCAAAACCCTCAAAAGAGCCGACGGCACACCTGTGCCCATCATCTTCAGACCATGGCATGAGAACAATGGATCGTGGTTCTGGTGGGGACAAAAACTCTGTTCAGACGAGGAATTCCTCGGACTATGGAACACCTTGCAGGACTATCTCACAGGAGAAGGCCTCGACAACCTGCTTTGGAGTTATTCTCCCAATCTCGACGGAGGATGGACGGAGGAACGGTTCCTCAAACGCTATCCTGGCAATGAGCGGGTGGCACTCATCGGTGAAGATGCCTACCAATGGGGTACAGAGGAGGATTTCGTCAAACAACTCACTGCCGACCTCGATTTCATCAAGGAATTTGCGGCAAAAAACAACAAACCCTTTGCCTTGACGGAGTGTGGCTATAAGAATATCCCAGACTCCACATGGTGGACACGGGTGTTTAAACCCATCCTTGACAAATATCCGATCTGCTATTTCCTCAACTGGCGCAACTATAAGAAAGAATATTTCGCTCCTGATCCACAACAGCAGAGTGCGGAAGATTTCAAACGTCTCTATGAAGCAGACAACACCCTTTTCCTCAAGGAGATCCAGCCAGATGCACAGTAATCGGACATAGACACAATCATTCATCAAAAACTTCTATCCAACTGAGAATATGACAGATTTTCAAATGAGACTTGCGGCACTTCGCGCAAAACACGAGGCACTCCTCACACTTCCCAATCACCCCATGGAGAGTGACAACGGCATTTACACCAAGTACCAGAATCCCATTGTCACTGCAGCACATACACCGCTCACATGGCGCTATGATTTCAATGAGAAGGATAATCCTTTTCTCATGCAACGCATCATGATGAATGCCACCCTCAACAGTGGCGCCATCAAATGGAATGGAAAATACGTGCTCATCGTCAGGGTAGAGGGAGCCGACAGAAAATCGTTCTTTGCCGTGGCAGAGAGTCCCAATGGTATCGACAACTTCCGGTTTTGGGAAGAACCGATCGTCATGCCTGATGACGTGATTCCTGCTACCAATATCTACGACATGCGGCTCACACAGCATGAGGACGGATGGATCTATGGCATCTTCTGCGCTGAGCGACATGACGACGCTATGCCGGGCGATCTCTCTGCTGCCACGGCCACAGCCGCCATCGCCAGAACGAAAGATCTTGTCAACTGGCAGCGGTTGCCCGACCTGAAGAGCCGGAGCCAGCAACGCAACGTGGTGCTCCATCCTGAATTTGTCGATGGGAAATATGCATTTTATACCCGTCCGCAAGATGGCTTTATCGATACCGGTTCGGGAGGGGGCATCGGATGGGCACTCGTCGATGATATCACCCATGCGGAGATCAAAGAGGAGAAAATCATCAACGCACGTCATTACCATACCATCATGGAGGTGAAAAACGGGGAAGGACCTCACCCCATCAAGACCGACAAGGGATGGCTCCACTTGGCTCATGGCGTGAGAGGTTGCGCTAGCGGTTTGCGGTATGTGCTCTATATGTATATGACGGCTCTTGACGATCCTACAAGGGTAATCGCACAACCTGGCGGTTATTTCCTCGTGCCGGAGGGATGGGAATATATTGGCGACGTGATGAATGTGGTGTTTGCCAATGGATGGATCGCCGATGAGGATGGACGTGTCTTCATCTATTATGCATCCAGCGACACCAGGATGCATGTGGCCACCTCCACCATCGACCAACTCATCGACTACTGCATGAATACGCCTGAGGATGGTCTGACCACCAGTGCTTCGGTGGATACCATCAGGCGATTGGTGGAAAAAAACAGAAGACTGCAGATCTAATCGGGATTTTTCTCTTTTTTTATCACATTCTTCCATTTTTTTTGTACTTTTGCAACAATGAAAATATAGCGGTATTCCTCTTGCGGACAATGCCGCTTTTTTCATAAGATTGTTTCTCCATCTGAATCTTAAACTATTCATATTATAGCAATTATTATGGCTTCATTAAAAGAAAAAATTGGTTATGCGCTTGGTGATGCTGCCGCTGGAGGTATCACTTGGAAAATCATGTCCATCGCTTTCCCGCTCTTCTTCACCAATGTGTTCGGACTCACCGTCGCCGATACGGCCACGTTGATGCTCATCGCTCGTATGTTTGATGTGGTGACCGACCCGCTGATGGGTAGTCTGGCCGACCGCACGCAGTCACGTTGGGGTACCTATCGTCCGTGGCTGATCTTCGGTGCCATCCCCTTCGGACTGATTTTTGCGTTGCTCCTCTATACACCCGACTTCGGACCGGTAGGCAAGCGCATCTATGCCTATTCGCTTTACCTGCTGATGATGGCGATGTATACGGCCGTCAATGTGCCATACGGATCTCTCCTCGGTGTGATGACTGAAGACGATAACGAGAAAAACCAGTTCTCCTCTTACCGTATGGTGGGCGCTTATGCCATGGGATTCATCACGCTCTTCGCCTTCCCTTACCTGCAGAAAATCGTGGGGGGCACCGAACAGCATCAGTATGCGGTCTTGGGTGCTTTCTTCGGAGTGATCGCAGCCCTTGGCACTTTGGCCTGCGGTCTGTTGACCAAAGAGCGGCTCAAACCCATCCGCGCAGAGAAATTCTCTTTCCGTCCTTTTGCCGACCTGTTTAAAAATAAGCCATGGATTTATCTGACGCTCATCGGTATCTGTACCAACTTCTTCAATGGTTTCCGCTATGCAGTGGCGGGATATATGTTTGACTACATCTTAGGCAAGGAGATCACTATCAGCGGACTGATCATCAACTATACCGTCTTCATGACGTTTGGAGAGGTGACCTGTATGATTTTCGGTGGATTGTCACCGAAGTTCACCCAGTGGATGGGATCAAAGCGCAAGGCGTTTACCGTCGCTGCCATCATCTGTGTCGTCTTCTCTGTCTTGTTCTTCTTTATCCCGAAAGATCCTGCCTATATATGGGTGCTCGTGGCCATCGTTGTCCTCACCTCAGTAGGTATCGGACTCTACTCACCCCTGCTTTGGTCGATGTATGCCGATGTGGCTGACTATGCCACAGAAAAGAACGGCACGTCTTCCACAGGACTGATTTTCTCCTCAGGTACCATGGCACAGAAGTTTGGCACGGCCATCTCGGGTTCTCTCGTCGCCTTGCTCCTCGGTTTTTCGGGTTTTGTCTCTGGTACTGATCCCGCTACCGGACAGACCTTCATCAACATCACTGATGAGGCTTCTGTGAGAAGCATGATTTGGGCTTTGTTCTCTATCTTCCCAGCCCTTATCGCTTTGCTGATGATTTTCCTCATCAAGTTGTATCCGATTAAGAAGTAAGCATGAATAAGGCTGTCAAGAATATGAAAATGGAAGTTCAGGATGTGTTGGAAAACAATATCCTGAACTTTTGGCTTCACCGTATGGTGGACGAGGAGAACGGAGGCTTCTACGGACGGATCGACGGCCAGGGGATGCTCCATGCTGATGCGGAGAAGGGCGCGATTCTGAATGCCCGTATCCTATGGGCTTTTTCCGCTTCCTACCGCTTGCTGAGGAAACCAGAATACCTGGAGGCTGCCACAAGGGCAAAAGATTATCTCATCGACCACTTCATCGATCAGGAATATGGTGGCGTTTATTGGAGTGTCGATCAACAAGGGAATCCCCTCGACACCAAGAAACAGTTTTATGCCATCGGATTCGCCATCTACGGACTGTCGGAATATGTTCGTGCCACTGGTGATCCAGAGGCACTCGACTGTGCCTTGGATCTTTTCGACTGCATCGAGGAACATGCACTCGATCATCAGTACAACGGTTATATAGAGGCTTGCACCCGTGAATGGGGCGTGATAGAGGATATGCGCCTCTCTGAACTGGACGCCAATTTCCCCAAGTCGCAAAACACGCATCTGCACATCATCGAGCCCTACACCAACTTGTATCAGACATTGAAAGAGATGCGTGAGGCCAGCCTGTGCAACTATGTGCCCTCCATCGGGGCCGTCATGCCCGTAGGCATCACGGTGCCGCGCGAGACTTTCGACCATGTTGAGGCGGCGCTGCGCAATCTGATCAATATTTTCACCAATAAGATTCTGAATCCGGAGACCCATCATCTTGACTTGTTCTTTGAAAAAGACTGGACACGTGGTGCAGGAAAATTGGAAAGCTATGGACATGATATAGAGTGTTCATGGCTCTTGCATGAGGCCGCACTCGTGCTCAACGACGCAGAGGTGCTCCGCAAGGTGGAACCGGTTGTGAGGATGGTCGCAAAAGCGTCAGAGAAAGGACTCAATGCCGATGGGTCGATGATTCATGAGGCCAACCTTGACACAGGGTATGTGGACAGTGACCGACATTGGTGGGTACAGGCAGAGAACGTGGTCGGATGGGTCAACATCTACCAGTATTTCGGAGATGAGGAGGCCTTGCAGAAAGCCCTCAACGGTTGGCAATACATCAAGGACAACCTCATCGACAGAGAGGGTGGTGAATGGTGGTGGAGCCGTGATGCCGAGGGACAGATCAACCGGCATGATGACAAAGCGGGATTCTGGAAATGCCCCTACCATAATTCACGAATGTGCATTGAACTCATCCGTCGGGATTTCTAAATCCTGTAATCTTTGACCAACCCAAAAATACAAACCTTGAAAATGAGCAAGAATCCTCTGAACCGATGGTGGCTGTTGAGCCTTTTCGCCATAGTGCTCCTATTCACCGCATGTGTTCCTGACAAAAAGAAAGCGCAAGCGTCGGCTGAGTCGCCTCAAGGCTCCCGTGATGTTGCCATCATCCAACCGCAATACGCCAAAGGGTTTACCGTGACCTATCTCGACAATGGTGTGCGATTGGTTGATGTAGTGCCTGCTGAAGGTGGTATGTCGAAAAAACACCATGGAGACCAACCAGCAGACAGTAGCAAACAAAAAAAGAAGGCGGATGGTGAGCAGAAAAGGGAAAAAATGCCCGTGGGCTATCATTTCGCCCTTGTCGAAAAAGGGACGGAGGCTGATGTGCCAGAGGGGTATGTTAAAGTGAGCGTGCCCATCAAGCGTACCATCTGTATGACATCGTTGCAGTTGTCGAATTTCATCGCTCTCGATGCTTTGGATGTCGTCAAGGGAATCACCAGTACCAAAAATCTTTTCAATAAGGATGTACATCAGCGGGTGAAAACAGGCGATATCGTGAAAATCGGTATGGAAGGAGAATTTGATCCCGAACTCATCTTGGCTGCCAATCCCGAACTCATCTTCATCTCTCCTTTCAAAAGGGGAGGTTATGCCACCATCAAGGAGACGGGCATCATGCTCATTCCGCATTTGGGCTACAAAGAACTCGACCCGCTCGGACAGGCGGAATGGGTGAAATTCGTGGCCATGTTTATCGGAAAAGAAAAGGAGGCCAACGATCTTTTCGACGGTATTGCAAAAAGGTATCTTGACCTGAAGGAATTGGCACAGAAGACCACCACACGACCCACAATCTTCAGTGGGGAGATGCATGGAGGAAACTGGTTTGCCGTGGGAGGAAAAAACCATCTGGCACAACTGTTCCGCGATGCTGGTGCCGACTATATCCTCAACAACGAGGAAACTGGCGGCACTCCAATTGAGTATGAGCAGATGTATGCTATTGCTGCCAATGCGGATTATTGGCGCATCCTCAACAGTTTTCCTGGTGACTTCTCCTATGAGGCGTTGAAAAAATCAGAGCCGCGCAATGCGCTCTTTAAAGCGTTCAAGGAGAAACATGTCATCTACTGCAACATGAAGAAGACACCTTATTATGAGGTCACACCGATGCAACCCGATGTGCTGCTTCAGGATATGGTGGCGATTTTCCATCCAGAGTTGTTGCCTGATGACTACCAGCCCCGTTATTATCGTCTGCTGAAATGACCCGTCGCCTCATCACCAAATTCCTGATGCTCATTGGGGGCTTGATCGTACTCTTTGTCCTCAATTTGTTGTTGGGAACCGTGCGGATACCCCTTCGGGCCATCATCGCCATCTTGTTGGGATGGGGACCGATGGAGGCTTACGCTGAGCAATGGGAAATATGGTTTAATATTATTTGGAACTCCCGCGTTCCACAGGCACTGACGGCGACGGTGGCAGGAGCAGGACTGGCGGTGAGCGGTCTGCAGATGCAGACGGTATTTAGAAATCCGTTGGCGGGACCTTCTGTCTTGGGCATTTCCAATGGGGCGAGTCTCGGGGTGGCCTTTGTCATTCTCTTGTCGGGATCACTGGGAGGCGTGGCATTGAGCAGGCTGGGTTATCTGGGAGATGCTGCTATGTCGCTGGCGGCCATCGTCGGGGCATTGGCGATCATGACACTGATCATGTATGTGTCGCAGAAAGTCAAGGGCAACGTCACTTTGCTCATCATCGGTGTGATGATTGGCTATTTGGCCAATGCCATCATCGGTGTGCTCAAGTTCTTTTCACCTGAGGAGGATGTCAAGGCATTTGTCGTCTGGGGACTGGGATCGTTTGCCAGGGTGTCGGGCGACCAGATGTTGCTGTTTGTCTTCATCATGCTGGTGTTGTTGCCTCTGTCAATGTTGCTGGTCAAGACGATGAACCTGTTGCTGTTGGGTGATGGTTATGCTCAGAACCTTGGTCTCAATATCCGTAGGGCAAGGATGTGGGTCATTGCCTGTTCAGGTGTCTTGGTGGCGATCGTGACGGCATATTGCGGACCGATTATGTTTATCGGACTGGCGGTTCCGCATCTTTGCAGAGCCATCTTTCAGTCATCCGATCATCGCCTGCTGATGCCGGGGACAGCACTGGCGGGGGCAGGACTGGCTCTTCTCTGCAATCTGTTGGCCAGGATGCCTGGCTTTGAGGGAGCGCTGCCGGTCAATTCTGTCACGGCGTTGGTGGGTGCTCCTGTCATAGCCTCTGTGCTCTTTCACCGTAGGAAAGATGAAGTAGGGGAGTGATGATTTCCTGATTTTTGAAAATGGCTCATGGATGGGAGAGCGCATGGATGTTGCCGTGCTCATCGATAAGAAAGATGGTCAGTTCGCCTTGTGGAAGAAGCGGCGCACAATGCGCTTGACAGTGCCGGATGACTGTGTCGCAGAAAGCATCTATTTGTGATGCGGGCACGATGTCCCACAATTCCCTGGCCAAGGTCATGCCGTTGGCCCGGTGGATGGTGGATGATGTGCATCCTGATTCTTGCAACATCTGAGCGATAAAATCTTTGTTCATCGTCACCTTGCGGCTGTGGGTGTCAAGATGCCCCTCAGCCAGTTTCACGGCCTTTCCCATCATCACGCCAAGTGTTACTTTCTGGAAACCTAAAGCGTGGGCTTCCTTGAGGGTCGCTCCGATGTAATTGCCGTATTCCACAAAGGCTTGTGGAGGAAGATCAGGATACATTGACTTGATATACCTCTCGCTCTTAGCGCCACTGTTGATGACCACACGTTGGCTGCCGCTGGCGTGAGCCACCGTCATGCATTTCCGGATGCTGTCGATGAACGCTTCTTCGGAGAAAGGCTTTACGATCCCGGATACGCCGATGATGGAGATGCCACCTTGGATGCCCAACCGGGGATTGAATGTCCGGAGGGCGGTCTCTTCGCCGCCTGGCACACTGATGGTCACTTGCAGGGTGTCATGACAATGGCTGGCCGCCAACAAAGGGGTGAGATTGGAGATGATCATTTGTCGGGGGGCTTTGTTGATGGCGGGTTCGCCTGGAGGGTAGTCAAAGCCTGGTAGCGTAAAGGTGCCAACCCCTTTTCCTCCCTTGATGATGATAGGGAATTTTTCCTCTGAGTCTGCTGCGATGCTGTTCCCAAGCTCTGACGGGTCACGGGGCACGAAAGAAACCTCTGCTCTGATTTCCATACCGTCGGTCACATCTGGGTCGTCGCCGGCATCTTTCACCACCTTGGCACCCACGGCGGGATAACCGACAGCAACGGCAATAGTCTCCCCGTTGGGCAATTGTATGCCGACTTTTTCGGGACATTCACCCCACAACAGGCGGCGGGTGGCTGCCACGGCAGCGGCAGTGGCGCATGTGCCAGTGGTTAGACCGCTGTGCAGCGGAAAGAAATCGGGTAACAACTGCTCGACCATCCGGCGAAGACCATGTTCGCCATCCACAATGTGGAAATAGGTGTCGGTGGGCGGGCGGCGGATAGCAATGATACGCAGACCGAGTTGTCGGGCGGCTTCCACTTTTCGGATGAAGCCACCGGTCATTCCACTTTCTTTCAGAAGGATCGCATCGGCACCTGTCGCCTTCATCGCCTCCATCTCGTCTTCTTCTTCCTGATAATAGCAAAGATGGTTCTCATCGACTCCCTGATGAAGGGCGAGTGCCAATGAACTCTTTCGGGGCAGAATACGGTAAAACACTTTCACACCTCTTTCTTCAAGGTATCTCAACCGTGAGATGCTTTGCACACCTGTGGTAGCGAGAAGGGTATGTATATCGTTGGGAAGGTGGTTGTAATCGTCACACCAGCAGATATCATGGGTACGAGGTGGGTAGAGCCGTTCAAAACGGATAGCAGGGAGATTGAGGCGGCGCGCGACGCAGACAATGGTGGAATGCAAGAGGGTGGCGAAGGGATGTGCGGCATCTATGATGAGACGGATCGCATGGTCAAGACAGAACACGGCCATCTTCTCTTCATTGAGTGCACCGTCGATGCGGATGCCATGATGGAGCGTGATGTTTTGTTCTCCGCTCTTGGTGGAGTAGTAGAAGAGACGACCGGATTCCTCCAGCTCGCTCACCGCTTTTCGACCTTCTGTGGTACCGCCAAAAACAAGAATCATTTGTCGCTTTTCCGATAGAGGTGGGTGAAGTGGGGAGAATAGAGTTGTGAGAGACCCTGACGGTTGTCGATCGCTTCGCCCACCACCAGCATTGTGGTGAGTGTCAGGTGGTTGTCGTGCACGATTTTTGCCAGGTCGCGGAGCACACCCCGGTAGATGCGTTGATCTGGCCAGGTGAGGTGGTAACAGGCTGCCACGGGTGTGTCTTCAGGATATTCCATCAGCAGTTCACGTTGCACATCATCGACGATGGCGGCACTGAGAAAGATGCACATCGTGCTCTGACTGCGGGCAAGTAAGTGCAACCGTTCTTTTTCAGGCATGGGCGTGCGGCCTTCTCCACGGGTGAGGATGATGGTCTGGGTGCGGTTGGGGATGGTGAACTGTGACTGCAGTTCTGCGGCGGCTGCCAGGAAAGAGGAGATGCCGGGAGTGATGTGATAGGACATCCCCTCTCGGTCGAAAAAGGCCATCTGTTCCTGAATGGCTCCAAAGATACAGGGGTCGCCGGTATGTAGGCGGACGATGAGGTGCCCGCGGTTGTAGTGTTTCTTCATCAGGGCGCATTGTTCCTCGAGGTTCATGTCGGCGGATGAACGGACGATGGCCCCTGGCTTGTGACAGTCGGTGAGGGCTTTGGGGACGAGAGAACCGGCATAGAGGATAAGGTCGGCACACTCGAGCATCTTTCTACCTCTCACACTCACCAGGTCTGGATCTCCCGGTCCGGCTCCCACAATCTCTATGTGTCCTTGCTGTCGACGTAAATACTGCTTTTCGATGGCCAACGCAGCTGTCCAATTCTTGCCTTTCATCTTCGCTATCAGCAGTTTCCCATGGTTGGAACCGAGGATGGCGGCAGCCTCACATACACTCGGGGTACCCACATGTTTCTGTACGATATGACTGGGATGGGGCACCTCTACCTGTGACAGTTCCTCGGCAGTGAAAAACTCCACCTTCTCTTGGTGCTTGTTCATCAGTTCCTTTACGAAGGGCTCATCTGCCTTGAGGTCTATCGTACAGCACTTTTTGAAACACGGAAAGATGCTGACCGCCATCAACGCGTTCTTGATTTCACTGAATATATTTTGGTAATCCTTCGGATGGTTGGCCAGACCAAACCCAAGTGTTGCTACCTTGGGCACAAAATGCAGTACTTGTACGCCTTCAGGATACGGGTAGTTGAATGGTGACACGATGATGAGAAGCCTGAACTTTTCTGAGGTTACCTTGCCTAAGTCGTCAATGATCGTCACATGGTTGGGTCTTGTTCGCTCCAGATAGTCTGTACCCTCATCGCGAATGTCCATATATAGTGCCGTAGGGAGTTTATTGACAAAGGTGAAGATACAGTCGTTCATGTTGTTGCCGGCGCTTACCTCTCTCCAGTTGAATTGTCTCGTCAACGTGTCGAGCGCCCATAAGCTGGTATTGTCGCTCTGCGTGGTGATGATCTCACGTGCGCCAATCATCGTGGCGATGTCTCGCGTCAGGTCGTTGGCACCGCCTACATGTCCGCTGAGGACAGCAATGACATGCTGTCCTAAACTGTCGATGCAGACCACGGCAGGATCAGTGTGTTTGTCTTCTACAAGCGGTGCGATCGTTCTGACACAGATGCCCATGGCTCCGATGAAGATAAAGGCGTCGTGCCCTTTCCATTCAGAGGCCACTTGGGCGCGCTGGATGATCTGGGCATTCAGTTGGCGTTGCAAGGTAGAGACGATCTCGCTTCCTGTTTCGTTGATGGGGATGATGGCTATCTTTTGCATGTGAGTATCTCGATGGGGTTATAGTTGTTGAGTTGGATGCGGAGAGGAATGGCTGGATGCAAGCCCAGTTCTTCGCAGGCTTCGTCCCAGAGTTGGCGGCTGCTCGGACGGTCTGTCATCTGGTCGACGACGGGCGAGGTGACGCTGTTGAAGACGATGATGCCATTGGAGGAAAGGACCGTCAGCACTTTCGCCATGATGTCCTTCAATCTTCCACCATGGCCGCCGATGAAGACGGCATCGGGGGGTGTGATGTCCTCACAGCTGATCGTGCAGAAGTCACCCATGCGCACATGGATGCCGGGGGCATGGAAGCGCCGGCAGTTTTCGTGGATAAGCGCCTCACATTCGGGGCGGACCTCGAATGCCTCGATATGCAGATGGGGGAACATCAGACGTGCTTCGATACTCACGCTGCCCGTACAGAAACCGATATCCCACAGCACCTGGCGATGGGGCAGGTCAAGGGCCTGGAGCGTGAGTAGTCGGATAGGCATCTTGGTGATCATCTTCTCTCGTCCGTCAAGGTGGGCAAACTCCTCATCGGGAATGCCCCATCTGCGCTGTGGGCTTCCCGTGAGGATCAGGCAGTTGGGATGTTCAAACTCCTGTTGTGCCGCTGCCTCAAGGGTGAGAGAGGTGACCCTTTCGAGGGTGGGGTTGCCGAGGTGCTCGCCGACGTGCATCTGATAGCAGTCGTAACCATAGTAGCGCATGCGTCGAGCAATGGTGGTTGGCGTATGTTCCTTGTCGGTCAGTATCCCAATCTTTGGTGCGGCTTCGATGAGCGCACGATCAAACGCATCCCAAGGACGGCCTGTAAGAGAAACAACACGCAGGTCGTGATAGGGGAGGAGAAGGCGATGTGACAGCATCTGCAGGGAGTTGAAGGAGGGGTAGAGACGGATGTCGGCATCGGGCATCTTGCGCCTGATGGTGTTGGCAAAACCAAAGAAGAGCGGATCGCCACTTGCGAAGACCACCACTTCATCGTGGTATTGTTCAAACACCGCATCCAGAGGGACGGTGATGTCGATCCATTCTGCTCCCTCAGGTAAGATAGGACGCACAATCTGATGGTGCCGCTTGCCGCCAGAGAAGATTTTCCCCCTCTGGATGATGTCGGATACCTCGGGAGGAAAAAACGGCTGCGGATGGTCTGTGATGCCGATGACGTAGAATTTCATAGGTCTCTTCCAGGTTTGAGTTGTGCGGCATCGTCGAAGGTGAGGATGGCGTTGCAGAGGGTGGCTGCCAGGTTGCTTCCTCCTTTGCGTCCTTCAACGATGATTTTGGGGATGTTCATGAATGGCTTGACCATGTGTTTGGACTCCTTGACATGAACGAAACCGACAGGGGCAGCGATGATGCCGGTAGGGTAAGCCTTGCCCTTGCGGATCAGGTCACAGAGCTCCATCAGGGCGGTGGGGGCATTGCCGAAGGCGAAGAGGGCATCGGGATGCTCTTCTACAGCGAGCCGGATGCCCGCCTGGGTCCTGGTGATGCCATGGCTGGCAGCGAGTTCTGCTGTACGGGGGTCACTGAGATAGCATTTGGCTTCGATGCCGAGACGTTGCAAGGCTCCTTTGCGGATGCCGCTGGTCACCATCGTGACATCAGTGACAATGGTGGTCAGTGTGCCGTCTTTTACCCTATCATATAAAGTGGCGACAGCTCCGTTGTCGGTGTGGAGCAGTTGTTCCATGTCGAAATCGGCAGTGGTGTGGATAGCATGGAGCAGAGCCCACAGATGGTCGAGGGGATAATCCTTGCCTTTTAACTCTCTACCGATGGTACGGAATGACTCCATCATGATGAGCTGTCCTTTCTTTCCCTCATCTTCCGATGGCTCTCGGTAGTAGCCGCGGGGGGTGATGATTCTCCCGTTGTAGAGGTATGACTGTGAGTTGCCGATAATGATGGTGGTAAACATATCCACTTGTTCGGGATCAAAATCGGCAAGGGTGGTGAGGATGATGCTTTGATCTTCCCGCCCGGCTTGTCTGACATAGCCTACGGGTGTCTGTCCGTCGCGCCCTTCTGCAAGGAAAATCTCACGCAGCCGGTACAACTGCCAGTAGCGCTCATGCGAACGGGGATTGTAGACGGCTGTCACGAAATCGGCCGATGCGGCTGCCCTGATGCGTCGCTCAATGGTCTCCCATGGCGTCATCAGGTCGCTGAGGGAGATTGCACAGAAGTCATGCCCCATGGGGGCGCCCAATAGGGAGGCGGCTTTTTGGAAGGCAGAGATGCCCGGCAAGGTCTCGATATCGATGTCGATATCCGACAACTGTTCCTTTTTCATCTCATAGATGAGGGGAGCCATGCCATAGATTCCGGCATCTCCTGAGGAAATCACCACGACGTCATGACCTTTGACCGCCATGTCGAAGGCTTGTCGGGCGCGCTCCCGTTCCCTTTTCATGCCAGTGTCTATACACTGGCAATCTTTTTTCAGATAAGGTTTTATAAATTGGAAATAGTAGTGATAACCGATTACGGCATCGGCTTCGCTGATGGCTTTGGTCACAGCGGGCGTGATGTCGTCTTTGCTTCCGGGTCCGATGCCGGCGATGGTGATTTTTCCCATGGTGGCAATGAAGGATTGGTTTTGTTGGATGAGGGATGATTATTTCTTCAATCTGACTTTCAGACCCACCACGACCATTCGACCTGGGGAATAAAGGGCGAATTTCCGGAGGCTGGAGTCAATGCGTCTGTCTGTCCGGTCAAAAATATTGTCGATGCCGATGGAGGGTTCAAACATGACCCATTTCGACATGTCGAAGGTATGGATTGTATGCAAATTCCAGATGCCATGACCGGGGGCATCTTCGTAGGATGGATAGTAGGTTTTCGATTGTAACTTTCCGTTGATGTTCACGTTGAGGGCATAGTGTCCCCAGGTATGGTGATAGTTGCCGGTGATGGTGGCTGTATGACGGATGCTGCGCTCAAGGGGTGACCACTCATCACCGCTCTTGCTGCGCGCGTAGGTATAGGCATAGTTGGCGGAGAGGTTGAACCCCTTGAAGAGGTTGACGGAGAGGTTGAATTGCATACCTTTTACGTCACCCTTGTCGCTGTTCTGGTAAAGGGCATAACTGACCAGTTTGCCAGCCTGTTCTTGTGTCATCTCTGGAAATTCGGCCATGAGCATTTGCAACGTGGGGGATTGCAAGTCGCCCACGACCTCTACGGGGATATTCTTTTTCACCACCATGTCATTGATACGGTTCATAAAACCCGTCATGCTGACGGCGATGAATGTGGTTCGGTATTCTGCGTTCAGCGAGAAATAGTGGCTCTTCTCTGGGGTCAGATGCTGGTTGCCGAAACTGATCTGGGCCTTTCCTCGGTTCACGGAAAAGTAGTGGTAATATAGCTCGTCAAGCCCAGGGGCACGGAAACCTGCTGAGTATGTGGCACGTAGGTTCACAGGGCCGAGGCTGTACATCAGGGTGCCTTTAGGTGTGAAGTGGGTACCAAAAGTCTGGTGATAGTTATAGCGGGCACCAAGGGTTGCGGTGATGAGACTTTGGACATAGCGGAACCGTTGTTCATGTTGGGCGTAGGCGGCAAGGACATAGACATCCTGGTCGATATTGCCAGAGGTGGCGTTGAGGTAATCCTTGCGCCAGTTGGCACCGATGATGGTCGTGGAAATTTCCCGCTTATCTCCCCATAGAGAAGGAAGATCGAGGATGGCTTTCAATTCACCGTCCATCGTGCGTTGTTTCTTCGACTGAACATAGTCTCCTATCTGATAGTCTTTTGTCTGTACGTCGTATTCCTTGCCATAGCGGAAATGGTCGAAGGTGAAATTGGCTTGTAAAGAGTTCTTCGCATTGAATTTGTAGATGGCTCCAGAGGAAATACGCAGACCTTTGTAGCGCATCTCATAATCGGTACCGCCAACAGGGATGGAAGCGGTGGCGGAACCCGTCTGCGAGCCGTCGTTGGCAGAGACCGTATTGGGACGGTCAGTGATTTTATAGGAATAGTCAAGTGTGGCGTTGAGGGCTAAGCGCTGGTCGTGGGTGTAGGTGAATGTCTGACCGAGGATATTGGAGCGGTAGCCGGTGAAGAGAGGGGCTATCGACTGTTGGGTTTGGGTTTCAGAGCCTTTCACATATTCCAGGTCGTTGTTGCGGTAACTGTCTGCGCGGTCGTGGCTGAAAGAGGTGTAGGAGCCGAAGCCGTTTTTGTTGATGTCAAGAGTGACACTCTCTGTCAGCACACCATGACCGCTGATGGTAGTCGCATTGGAGACGTTAAAGAAGGTACTGGTAGGTTGGTCGGTGATGATATTGATGACACCGGCGATGGCATCAGAGCCATAGAGTGACGAGGCAGCACCGTCGAGCACTTCGATCCGCTTCACACGTGACATATTGATCCGGGAAAGGTCGACGTTGTTGGAGATGTCGCCCGAGAGTTTCTGTCCGTTGATGAGGATGAGGATATATTTGTTGCCGAGACCGTTCAGGCGCAAGAATGACCCCATGCTGTTGGGGGCCATCGACACCTGTGGCATCATGCGGGTGATGGCATTGTCAAAGGTCGTGATTCCTTGTTCACGGATTTCCTGCGCAGAGAGCACATGGACGGGAGTGGTCGTGGACTTCAACCGCTGGTGATGACCGGAACCAGTCACGACAATCGGGTTCAGATTGTATGTGCGGCTCGTCATTGACGAGTCACTATGCTGTTTTTGGTGTATTTGTGAAAAAGCGGCACTCCATGACAGGAGTGCCACTATAAGAATCATCGAACCTTTTTTCATCATCTTTTTAGTTGGGATCTATTAATTATATAGAATTAATAGAACGACCATTATTCTTCCTCTTCCTCTACGAACATCTCAGCGGCCTCGCGGGTGTGCTTCTTCCAGATAGCGCGGATGGAGGGATAATCGCCCAGACCTTTCAAGATGCAGTTGTTGGAGGTATTGTCGTCCTTACCGTCATACTGGCATTTGAATCCATGGTTGACGAAGAACTCACGCCAACTGTCGTTGCCGTTTTCAATACCTGACATGTCGTTGTGGGCATGGTCACCGGCGATGCACATTAGGGCATGGAGGGTCATGGTGGCGCCTTCCTTCACCTTGTTCTGCTCTTGCATACGGGTGAAGAGATCGTCCAACAGGTTGTCCTCCTGGTCAACAGTAGCCACGAAGAAGTTGGGATTCTTATCCTGAAGGGCTTCCTCCAACTGATTGTAGCGGATATTGCCATTACCATAGTTCTTGCTTTCTGGGTTTCCGTGACCCAGGAATGCCATCACATTGTCGCCCTGAGCATATTTGCTGAATTCTTGGTTAAGGACATTGGCCACTTCCTCTACATCCTCTTCTTCGATCATCAGCGGACCGCCAATGAATATTCTCACCTTATCCAGGTAGTTGGCATCAAGGTCGTTATAGATATTATTCTTGAAATCCTTGACGTAGGTGTCGCGCAGGCGCAGGAACTCCTCACCGGGGATAATATGGAGCGACTGCACGCGGATTTCCTCATACTTCTGACGGCCGATGGCCTCAAGCCAGAAGTTGGGGGCGTAGAAGTCCTGGCTGGCATAATGCTCACCCTCGCGGCTGCGGTTGATGCACTTGGCAGAGGTGAAAGCAAAATAAACATCATAATCTCTGAAGGCAGGATCGCTCTCATAGTCACTCACGATACTTTTGAAGGTTTTGTGGGCGTTTTCCCATGTAGAACCGAAGGCAGCGAGCAAAAGGGCTTTCTTGTTGCCTTTGCTGGCCTTTTTGTTTTTGACCTGTGTCTCGACAGCGCTCATGTACTTCTCGAAGTTACTCTGTTGTGTAGAAGTGCTGTTGTCGTCATCGTCACTGCCGCAAGCGATGAAACTTGTCGTCAGTGCCATGGCCATGAAAGCCATCAGAAGATAATTAATCTTGTTCTTCATTTCTGTTTGTTTTTAAAGTTGAATAATGTTGATTGTATTTGATTTTCTTTCCGTGATTAAACCTGACGATCAGTGAGGCATAGATGGTGGTACCTGCTGTGGTGGTGCCGATGTGCATGCCATGTGGGGTATCGTCCACATAGTTGAAAATATTGTCTACACCTGCCTCAGTGCGCCAGGTCAATGTCTTGCTGTGACCAAGTTCATGTGTGGTGGAAATCCGCCAGAGTTGATAACCCTTGCCGTTGCCGTGTTTCTCATAGTAGCGTTTGGTCGAGGCACGCCCGTAGAGACCGACGCCAATGCGGTAGTCACGACTGAAACGATGATTCCACGTGGCATAGAGCGTGCCTTTGTGGTGGGCGGTACCGTTGATGGTGAGGCGCCTGAATTGGTCGGTTTCTTCATCGTAGACGCTGCCTCGCGCCTGTAAGTAACTGTAACTGCCACCCAGCGAAATGTCTTTGTTCACATTGTACTTCACATTGAGATCGAGGCCTGTGGTGTAGGCATCCTCAAGATTCTTGTACTGCTGTACCAATTGGGGATGATATTGGATGATGAAATCGCCTGGTGCCTGTGACAAGGGGATTTTGACCAGACTGATCATGTGGTCCACCCGATTGTAATAACCGGTCAGACTGATGCTCATCTGACTGACGCGGTATTCAGCGCTCAGCGAATAATAGTTGCTGGTTTGTGGCTTTAGGTCCGTGTTGCCCAAGCAGAGTCCTGCCATGTTGCTCATGTAGCGGTAGTGCAGTTCCTTGGGCGTGGGGGATTTGAAACCCTGTGCCCACGAAGCGCGGATGATCATGTCGCCCAGTGACAGCATGCCGCTGACCTTTGGTGTGAGGCGTGTACCGAATTGCTGGTTGTGATCCAGTCGCAAACCGGCGGTGATGTTCAGATTTTCCAAGGGTGACCATTCGTCTTGTGCATAAAAAGCCTGTGTCCAGTCTGTCACCTTACCTTCTGCGACGCGGTTGGGGGCTTTCAGCCAGTCATAGCGGTAGTCATAGCCTACACTGAGCCGTTGTTTTCTGGGGAGTGTGAAGACTCCTTTCAGCTGTACCATCGCACGCCGTTGGTCAGACTGCAGTACCCTGTCGCCATCGAAGTAGATGGGGGCGTAGGGCGAGGGATCTGTTTCGTCGAGAACACCATTGAGCGAGGTGTAGTCGTAGTAGTAGGCATGTCGGTTCCATGTCACGTCGGCAGTCAGAATATGATCACCAGCCATGTTCCATGACCATCCGGCCGCCAATGCCGCATCGTCATACGACAGGTCATAGTAATGGGCGACTTCAGAGTCGCCGCCACGGGGATGGAAGATACGCTTATGGTAAAGCATTCCTTCCGCATAGGCATCCATCCCTTTGCCTGGTTGGATGGACAGGCGTTCTGACAGTTGCCAGAGTTGGTTCTTGCTTACCGTCTTGTTCATCGTGTTCGTGATGATGCGCCCGCCATAGCGTTCGGGAGCTTCCATTTCGAAGTTGCGCCAACCGTCGGTGCGGCGGTAATGGAAGTTGGTGAAACTGCGCACAGGTCCCAGCATCAGCCCCACAGCGTTGTGCTGCCGCAAGTCACCGTAACTGCCGCCACGTGTCTCGTTCTCCAACTGGATGTTGCTCTCCTGTTTGCGGGTGATGATGTTGATGACACCTGCGATGGCATCCGATCCGTAAAGGGCCGAAGCGGCACCTTTCACAATCTCGATGCGCTCGATACGGGCAGGATCAATCTGTCCCAGATCGTTCTCGCCACCATTATCGCCGTGCAGACGTTTGCCATCCACCAGTATGAGGATATAGGAGTTGCCCAGGCCGTTCATTTGCATCTGACTTCCCATATCGTCCTCGTTGAAGGCGAAAGAGGCGGTCAGGCCGCTGAGGATTTCCTCTAAAGACCGGCCTACATAGTTTGCCAGCAGTTTGCCAGAAATGACTTCTGTCTGCACAGGGGCATTCTTGAGCAGATGATAGGTGCCGGTACCCGTCACAACCACTTCCTGCAAAGAATCTTCTTTCAAGATGGTTTGCGCCGATACAAAGGAAAATAGGCATAATAATGCCCATACAGTAAAAGGTCTCTTCATAAGCATGAGAATCGCAGCGCATTTTCCTGTACGCTGATTGATAAATGATGTCATGGCAGGTCTTCTGACTTTCCCCAGTCCGTCTTACCTTCCCGGTCTGATACCAGTGGCGTTATACAGACAGACTTGTCAAAGGGGGATCACAGCTGCAGGTACAGTTCCGGATTCTCACCGTATTCCCTTGCATCAGGTGGCATCGGCCATCACGATTTCCATTGACAGTGCAAAAATACAACTTTTTTTGATAAACATGCATATTTGGATTTTTTTTTCTATTTTTGCAGCCGATGATACCACAATTTCTTTTGGCTGCTCCTGCAAGTGGCTCTGGTAAGACAACGATTGCCAGAGGTCTGATGGCATTGTTGACAGGGAAAGGCTATCGTGTGCAACCTTTCAAATGCGGTCCCGATTATATCGATACCAAATTCCATCGTGATGTCTGTGGGCGCCCAAGTGTCAACCTTGATACGTTCATGGCCTCACCTCAGCATATCGGTGAGTTGTATGCCCGTTACGCCTCAAAGGCCGACATCTGTGTGGTAGAAGGCATGATGGGACTTTTTGATGGATACGACCGTGATAGAGGTTCGTCTGCCGAGGTGGCACAGGTGTTGTCGCTCCCCGTCGTGCTGGTGGTGGATGCCCGGTCGGCCGCTTATTCGGTCGCTCCATTATTGTCTGGCTTCCTCCATTTCAATCAACAGATCCGTATAGCTGGTGTCATCTTCAATAAGGTGGGGAGTACGCGTCATCAGGAGATGCTGCGTCAGGTGTGTGAGGATGTGGGTATCGAGTGTCTTGGCATGGTGCCCAGAAATGACCAACTGGGCACAGGGTCGCGCTATCTGGGGTTGGATTTCTCTCAGATGACACAGGCCGATGAATGGGTAGGTATCATGGACAAGTCGGTCAACTGGAGACGCCTGTTGCAACTCACATCCATGCCACGGCCTGCAGTTACTTCTTCTGCTTGCAGACTCATCCCAGGAAAAACACTTATCGCTTGTGATGGGGAGGCTTTTTCTTTCCTTTATCAGGAGACATTAGACCGATTTGAGCACTATGATTTCTTCCAACCGGAAGATGATGTGGCTATTCCTGAAGACATCGATCTGCTCTATCTGCCAGGTGGGTATCCTGAGAAACATTTACAGGAGTTGGTTGGTGCTCAACGCACACGTGATTCCATCAAGACCTATGTCGGTCGTGGAGGACGTGTGGTGGCAGAATGTGGCGGCATGATCTATCTCTGTCGCAGCATCGTCACCGATGAGGGGACGTTTCCTATGTGTGGCGTCTTGCCGGCCACCATCACGGCGCGCAAAGAGGACCGGAAACTGTCGTTGGGCTATCGCCGGTTCTTCGTCAATGATCTTGAATATCGTGGCCATGAATTCCATTATACCCAATTTATGGGAGACAAGCCCGCTTCTTCCATTCCTGTGACGGATGCCGGTGGCCGTGGGGTGGATACGACCATTTTCCGCAATGGGAATATCTTTGCCAGTTACACCCATCTGTATTGGGGAACGAATGACCTTCTTTCTTTATTCTCATCATGAAACAGACATTACATCCTTTGATGCTGGCAGGAACAGGCAGCGACGTGGGCAAGAGCGTGCTCGCTGCGGCTTTTTGCCGTATCTTCCTACAAGATGGATATAGCCCCGCTCCTTTCAAAGCGCAAAACATGGCGCTGAATTCTTTCGTCACGCCTGAGGGACTTGAGATCGGACGGGCTCAGGCTGTTCAGGCAGAGGCGGCGGGAATCCCCTGCCATACAGACATGAATCCTCTGCTCCTCAAACCGCAATCCGACCACAATAGTCAGGTGGTGCTCAATGGTAAACCTGTCGGAAGCCGTGACGCATACGATTTCTGGAGAAGGCGGCATGAGGCTGGATTATCTATGAAAGGCACTGATGACATCGATTACTGGAAGGAGGTCTGTGCGGCATTCGATCGGTTGAACCAGCAGTTCAATCCCATCGTGATGGAGGGGGCTGGGAGCATCTCTGAAATCAACTTGCGGTCGACAGATATCGTCAATATGCCCATGGCCCGTCATGCGGATGCGGATGTCATCCTTGTCGGCGATATCGACAGAGGTGGTGTGTTTGCTGCGGTGTATGGCAGCATCGCCTTACAGGATGAGGAGGACCGGCAGCGCATCAAGGGTGTCATCATCAATAAATTCCGGGGTGATCTGCGACTTTTCGACGACGGAAGAAAAATGCTGGAGGATATCTGTCATGTGCCGGTGCTGGGTGTCATACCTTATTTCAAGGATATCTATGTGGAGGAAGAGGACAGTGTCGACCTGGCTGCCAAGTCGATGCAGGCTGAACGGGGCCGAGTCAATGTGGCTGTGGTTTTGTTGAGGCATATCTCTAACTTTACCGATTTTAATGTGCTGGAGCGTGACCCAAGGGTGCACTTGTTTTATACGAGCAACATAGATGACTTGCTCAAAAGCGACATCATTCTTCTGCCGGGTTCCAAATCCACGATCAGTGACCTGTATGAACTCAGACGCAATGGTGCCGCGCAAGCCATCGTCAGGGCATATCGACAGGGCACGGCAGTCTTTGGCATCTGTGGGGGATATCAGATGATGGGACAGGAAATCAACGACCCCTTGCATCTGGAAAGTGACTTGGAAAGAATACCCGGATTGGGACTGTTGCCCACCACTACCACGATGACAGAGGAAAAAACCACCCGACAAGTGAGATTCCGGTTGAAGGACTCCCGGTGGATGACAGGTTATGAGATCCACATGGGTGAGACTGTGCTGACGGAGGACAAAGATGTCGCTCCACTCGTGGAGATGGAAGACGGGAAGGTGGACGGCTGCTGTGTCAACGGCAAATGCATGGGAACCTATGTCCATGGTATTCTCGATCATACAGATTTCATCAACATGCTGTTGCAACCTTTTGCCGAGAAGATCAAGGAGAGCGCCATGCCATTTGATTACCATACCTTTAAGCAACAGCAGTATGACCTATTGGCTGACCATGTACGCAGACATGTGGACATGACACTGTTGTATCAAATACTGAAAGGCCATGATTGACGGACATGGAGATGACTTGTTCCGTTATGAGGGCATCACGGTGAATTTCAGTTCAAACATTTATGCCCATGCCGACCTTGAGGGGTTGGAACGGCATCTATGTGCGTGTATGCCGCTCATCCGCCACTATCCTGAGCCACCGGCCTGTCAGTTGGAGAGGATGTTGGCGAAGGAATGGGGCATCGCTCCAGAACAGGTGCTGGTCACCAGCGGCGCCACAGATGCTATTTATCTCATCGCTCAGACATTTCGTGACTTGAGGACTTTTCATGTGGAATATCCCACTTTCAGTGAATACGGTGATGCGTGCAGGATTTTCGGATATCAGGAGGAGAAACAGGGCGCGCTCGCCTGGTTGTGTAATCCCAACAACCCGACGGGTGAGGTGCGGTCACGGGAGAGCGTCATTGATATGGCAAAGAGACATGAGATTCTGGTGGTCGACCAGTCGTATGAGGATTATACGTTGGAACCGATGATGACGGCGGACGAGGCGGCGGAAATCGATCATTTGATTCAAATACGGTCGATGACCAAGAGATATGCTGTTCCTGGCTTACGGTTGGGAGTCGTCACTGCTGCGAAACCTGTCGTCAGTATGCTTCGCCATAACTACCGCCCATGGGCGGTCAATGCGCTGGCGGTGGAGGCGGGAAAATGGTTGGTCTGCCACCGGCAACGGATCTTGCCTCCATTGGAGCGCTATCTGTCTGAGGCCAGAAGATTGGAGGCGTGCCTCAACCTGTTGCCTGAGGTGGTGGCATATCCTTCAAAAACCAATTTTATGTTGTGTGAGGTCAAGAGCCATGCTGCAGCCATGCTGAAGGATGAGCTGGCAGTCAGAAAAGGGATGCTCATTCGGGATGCCTCCAATTTCATGGGACTGACGCCACATCATTTCCGTGTGGCAGCGCAGAGCCCTCAGGAGAATGACAGACTGGTGGAGGCTATCCTTTCTTTTGTGCAATCATCAAGAAAAAACTGATGGACGAAACGCTTTTATACCCTCTTTTGGTGGGATGGATTCTCGATCTAGTGCTGGGGGATCCTGAGAGGTTGCCGCATCTGGTGGTGGCTTTCGGACGGGTCATCGCATTTTTTGAACACCGTCTCAACAAGGGAGCGCACCGTAGGCTTTGGGGTGGCGTGATGGCAGCCGGACTTCTGATGGCTTCCTTCTTCATCGTCTATCTGGTGGATCGATGGCTGATGGATGTCAGTGTGGTCGCCGCTATCATACTGCGAACAGTATTGGTTTTCTATTGCCTGGCTGGCACGACACTCGTCAGAGAGGTGCGACAAGTCTTTCTCGCAGTTGACAGGTCTTTGGAGGATGGCCGTCGACAGGTGGCACGTATCGTGGGAAGAGATACCAGTACACTGTCTGCACAAGAGGTGCGCACGGCAGCTTTGGAGACGTTGGCGGAAAATCTGAGTGATGGTGTGATCGCTCCCTTGTTTTGGCTGGCTGTGGGGGGAGTTCCGGCGATGGTGGCTTATAAGATGGCCAATACCCTTGACTCTATGGTGGGATACCGCACACAGCGGTATCGTGAGTTTGGTTGTGTGGCGGCTAAGACCGACGACGTGCTGAATTTCATTCCTGCGCGGCTCACGGCTTTGCTCATGGTGATCGTAGCGGGAAAATGGAAACTGTGCTCATTCGTCTGGCATTACGGCAGATGCCATGCCAGTCCCAACAGCGGATATCCTGAGGCTGCGCTTGCAGGAATTCTTGATTGCCGTTTTGGAGGGCCACATATCTATTTCGGAGAATTGATAGACAAACCATATATTGGCAGCAATGACCGCCTGCTGACATCTCAGGATATGAGAAAAGCCATCAGGGTCAACCGGTTGGCAGAGTTGTTGATGGTGGGATTGCTGACAGTTTTATATATACTTTGATGAGAACATTTAAGATCAGAAAACCCGACCAGGAAATGCTCGGGTTGATCACCGACAAGATTGATCATCTCAACAAACCAAAAGGTTCGTTGGGAGAACTGGAGAGATTGGCTGCACAGATTTGTCTGATACAACAGACGCTGTCTCCCGTCCTCTCACATCCATGTCATCTCCTCCTCGGAGGCGACCACGGGATCGAACGCGAGGGGGTGAGCCTTTCACCCCGTGAGGTGACATGGCAGCAGATGATCAATTTCACACATGGCGGTGGAGGGGTTAATATGCTGTGCCGCCAGCATGGTTTCGATTTGCGGATTGTGGATATGGGGGTCGATCATGATTTGGCGGACGTGCCAGGGATCATCCATCACAAAATCGCCTGGGGAACGGAAAATTTCCTCTATGGTCCCGCCATGACACAGGCGCAGTTTGACCAGACAATTGATGTGGGTGCCATGCTGGTGGATGAATGTCACCGGGAGGGATGCAATGTGGTCTGCATCGGAGAGATGGGCATCGCCAATACCTCACCCTCAAGTATCTGGATGAGTCTGATGGGGCATCTGCCGCTTGATGAGTGTATCGGTGCGGGAGCAGGTCTTGATACGGCTGGCGTCCGACATAAGCGTGAGGTGCTTCGGGCTGCGGTAGACCATTATTTGCATACCCGCACGGGCGACAGCATCGAGGAGATGGTGCGCTATTTCGGCGGGTTTGAGATGGTGGGGGCGATCGGTGCCATGTTAAGGGCTGCAGAACTGGGCATGGTGGTGCTTGTCGATGGCTTCATCATGACGGCCTGCATGTTGGCAGCGTCAAGATGGTATCCCGACATTCTCGACTATGCTGTTTTTGGTCATTGTGGTGATGAGTCTGGTCACCGGCGCATGTTGGATTTGATGAATGCGCGCCCGTTGCTCCAACTCGGTCTGAGGTTAGGGGAGGGAACAGGCGCGCTCTGTGCTTATCCTATCTTGGAGACTGCCGTCAGAATGGTCAATGAGATGAACGACTTCGATCATGCGCACATCACCAAGTATTTCTGAGGGGCCTTACTGGATTCCGATAGCGTGAGTAAGGCCAACTATATAATCTTAGGTTCTGTGATGATTTTTCCTCGGCAGAAACGGTATTCTATCTGGCGGTCATCGCCAAGGTAGATGTATCGCTCCAACCGTTCTAACAGGGTGTAGTTTTCGAAGTTAAGCACGCTGTCGTCAATGACCAGCGCGTCGAATTCGTAGCCTGGTTCGAAACTGCCCACTTTGCCGAAGAAACTGCCGGCCGACTTGGTGGCAATCCAGAATATTTCGGGCAGAGTGAGGAAATGCTTATCGTGATTAAATTCATAGTGCATCTTACTGACCTGAATGGCATATACCAGCATGCGGAACATATTCAGGTCGTGACCACCGCTGATGTCGCTGCCCAGTCCGACACGCAGACCTTCTTCGAGGAAAGTGCGGACGGGTGCCATGCCCGACGCTAAGTTGTAGTTTGACGTGGGACAGTGGGCCACCATGACATTGTTGCGCTTCATCAGTTCCAGTTCGTTTCCTGCGGTCCACACGCAGTGAGCCATGATGGTGGGCGTCTGTCCGAAGAGTCCGTAGCGGTTGTAGGCATCACCATAACTGTGGCTTTCTGGTTCCAATTCAGCCACCCAGGCAATCTCTGACTTATTCTCCGAAAGGTGCGATTGTACCGGCAAGTGATATTTGTGGGCCAATTGACCACAGGCTTCCAGCAAATCTGGTGTGCAAGATGGCACGAAACGGGGCGTGATGATGGGACGTACCAACGCATCGGGGTGGTTGAATTCCGCAATCAGCCGTTCATTCCCTTCCACGGCAACCTCTGTGTCTTCGCAGAGCGCTTTCGGACAGTTGCGGTTCATGGCGACCTTGCCGACCAGGGCACCCATGCCGGCTTCTTCATACAGTTTCATCAGCAGACGGGTACTTTCCGTATGGACGGTGCCGAATACGCAACTGCGCATCGTACCAAAAAGCCATTGGGTATGCAGGAAACGGCGATACATTTTCTCAGCATAATGAATGTCGGCATACTTCGACTCCTCGGGGAAGGTATAGTTCTGCAACCACGGCAACAGTTCCAAGTCCATCGCCACACCTTGGTTGCGCACCTGTGGAGCATGCACGTGCATGTCGTTCATGGCTGGTATCAGCAGACGGTCACCGAAATCTATGATTTCAGCATCCTCACTATCTAATGATGCCAAATCTTTCGCCACTCCTATCACACGCCCTTCGGCGTCTACGGCGACATAACCATTTTCAAACACTTCGAAATGGCTTCGCTCCTTTGTAAAAAGGATATGTGCTTTATAGATCTTTTTCATATGATGAATTATTGGTTGAAGATTATACTTTAATTGTCTTCGATGATGATACGTCCTTGCGGTTGTGCATAGATATCGGGAATGATGCCTCCGAGGGAGCCCTCCATGAAAATGGCTAAAATGTCGCGGGTGAGTGTGGGGAGGAAGGTGAGTAGGCGACAGTCTTTCAGCAAGTCGAAGAAGGCACCGCCCTTATAGTAGTCAGGTACGGCGATGGTGTAAAGGCGTTTGGTGTCAATAGGCAGCCATGTGGAAGTCTCCTTGTCGAGCACGGACACATCGCTCACCGTGTGACTCTGCTGGTGGATGGTGTAGCGCAGTCCAGATACTTGCGGAAACTGTCCCTCCTCGGCAGGCAGAGCGGCGGTACACCGCTCCAGGACGGTGAGGATCTCCGCACCTGTGGCCTCAATCATCATCATATAGTTGTCGAAGGGCAGCACGTTGGTGACATCACCATAGGTGATGGTGCCGGCAGCGATGTTGCTGCGGATGCCACCACCGGTGTAGAGCCCTATCTCGGCTTGCATGGCTTCGCGGAAGGCATCCGTCACCAGGTCGCCTAGGTTGGTCTCTGATCGGCGCACCTGTCTCACACCATTGGCATCGGTGATGATCAAGTCGAAGTCGCTATGGCATATCGGACGGGCAATCACTTTCTCCATTTCCTTGCGTACACTGTCGACGGTTGTGCTGACATGCATGTTCTCAAAGGTGATGTCCTTCGTGGGGATGAGGGTGGTGGTGATGTGTCCGTCGGTGGTGATGACGAGTTTGCCGACATTGGCAAACCCCGTGCCTGTCTGTGATATGGGAATCATTTTCCCGTCGAGGTTGGCCACTTCATCGTGAGGGATGGCAGAGTGGGTATGTCCGTCGAGCACCACATCGATGCCTCGTGTGGCGGCAATCAACTCGTGCGAAGAGATACCCAGCGCTGGCTTCGCTTCTCCCAGGTGTGATAATGTCACCACGTAGTCGGCTCCCTCACTGCGTGCCGCATCCACGGCTGTCTGTACCAGTTCGCAGACATCATTGGGGCGCAAGTCAGCGAGTTGGTCACCTTCTTCGTCGAAGAAAGAATATCCCTCATCGATCATTGTCTCAGGGGTGAGGACACCCACGAAGGCTACACGCTTACCGCCATAGCGATGGATGGAGTAAGAGGCAAAATAGGGAGTGGTGGAACCGGTGTCATAATAATTGGTGCATAAGACGGGGGTGTTCATTTCTTCCATCAGTTCTTTCAAATGCACCAAGCCGTAGTCGAACTCGTGGTTACCCAGTGAGATGGCATCGTAGCCCACATTGCGCATGATGTCCACAATATATTTTCCGCGTGACAGGGCTCCAGGCGTGCCTCCTTGCAGAAAGTCACCACAACTCACAATGCCAGTCCAGGCGGTGTCTCGCTGCATGATAGCGTCGCGCAGCCCGGCCATCTTTGTATATCCGTCGATGGCACAGTGCACATCGTTGTCATAAAGTATGACAATGCTCTTCTGTAGACCTTCGGAACCAGAGGCGCTATCCTCATCACTGCAGGAGGTGAAGAAGGTGGCTGTGAGAGCCAGCATGATGAAAATGATCTTCTTGGTGCTCATCTTTGTCCCTATTTTTTTCAAATCAATAAGTTTGCGCTGTATAGAGTTGAGCGTACTATATCTAAATGCGAAGGTACAAATTATTTAGCAAAAATCGCGCAGTTTTTATTCTGAATTTGCAGCATGGTGCTTTCATTGGACAAAAATTGTATGTCGTTAAGAGCAAAGAGTCAGAAGCTGTTCCTACAAAGACTTGCTTTAAAGATTATGCATAACAAAAGATGGATTTTTAAAGATTTTATTTTGTATAAAAGATAAAAATGGTAAATTAGCCCCAAAATTCATGTATAGATGATAAATAGTCCCCTTTTTTGTCATCATATACTTTTAAAATAGAAGTTATACCGATGATAGTGACCATTATCAGACATACTCGTGTGGGTGTTCCCCGTGGCGTCTGCTACGGGTGGAGTGATGTGCCGTTGGCAGAATCGTTTGAGCAGGAGGCGGCGCTCACGAAAAGCAGACTGGAGGGCATGGTGTTTGACCATGTGTTTACCTCGCCGTTGACAAGGGCCAGAAGGTTAGCTGACTATTGCGGTTATGCTGAGGCGATAGTCGACGACAGGTTGAAAGAGTGCCATATGGGCGAGTGGGAGATGCAGCGGTATGACGATATTCAGGATCCGGTGCTCCAACAGTGGTATGAGGACTATATGCATGTGCAACCGACAGGGGGAGAGAGTTTCCCTGACCTCTACCGGCGCGTGTCTGCTTTCCTTGATGAATTGAAACAAAAGAAATACCACCATGTGGCCTTATTTGCACATGGTGGTGTGGCGTTATGTGGCGGTATCTATGCCGGTCTTTTCACCGAGAAAGAGACCGCCGATCATCTGCTCGGTTACGGTGAGATGATGGAGATCGAGATATAGGTGGTGTGATATAGGCGGTGGAACGTCAATAGGGCCAAATGATTGGCGCAAGTAAGGCCTATTCAAGGACGTAAAATCGCCAAAAATGAAATGACTATCCCTCAATCTGCCGAAGACGGGCGATGTATTTCCCTAAGATATCAAACTCCAAATTGACAACGCTGCCTACCGCTATCTGACAGAAATTGGTGTTCTCCATCGTATAGGGGATGATGGCCACCTGGAAGGTGTCTTCTGTGGGATTGCATACGGTGAGCGACACTCCATTCACCGTCACGCTACCTTTGTCGACCGTGAAATAACCCCTTTTGGCCATTGCCGGATCATAGTCATAACGGAAGGTGAAATAGGTGCTGCCGTCGGCATCTTCCTTGGCTATGCAGCGGGCAGTGGTGTCTACATGGCCTTGTACGATATGGCCGTCAAGACGACCATTCATCAGCATCGAACGCTCCACGTTGACCTTGTCGCCAACAGCCAACAGACCTAAATTGGAACGGTCGAGGGTCTCGCGCATCGCAGTCACTGTATAGGTGCCGTCTGTGATACGCACCACCGTCAGACACACACCATTATGACTGACGCTCTGATCGATTTTCAACTCACCGACAAAGGAGCAGGTGAGGGTCAGGTCTATATTGCCGCCATCGCGGCTGATGGCCTTCACTGTGGCCATTTCTTCTACTATTCCAGAAAACATATCGATAAAGTGATAGGTGAAAAAAAGAAAGGTCGTACCGGTGATGTGATGAAAACTCCGTTTTCAGATGATTTGGGGGCTCTATGTCTTTGTAATCCACCGGCAATGCTGCTCTCCTTACGGATGTGGCCCGCCATTGACAAAAGAGGTAATCCCGGTTTTCGAAATAATTTGATGAGTATCCCGATCTAACCCGATACGACCAAAAGTGTTCTTTTCTATTGCAAAAGTATAGTTTTCCTTCCAATCCTCCAAATAAAATGGCGGATTTTTGCTGTCTGCCTGCCTTGGACGCTCATCTCACTTCTGCCAGAATCTCCGACAGTGTGGGATGGATATGCACGATGTCACGCAGTTGGTCTATCGTCGCTCCCATGGCCATGAGGGATGAGGCCTCCTGCACCAGATCGGCGGCATGGGCACCATAGACATGGCAACCGATCAGATGGCCATCGGCATCCACAAGCACCTTTACCATGCCTTCTGACTCATCCATCGCCAAGGCTTTGCCGTTGGCTCTGTAGTAGCCTTTCAGACAGCGGTAACCGGAAACTTCTGCTTTGCACACCTCTTCCGTCAGTCCTACACTCGCTGCCTCTGGCAGTGTGAAGATGGCGGCAGGGATGAGATGAAGGCGGATGCTGTCTTCACGTCCGAGAATCTGGTTGACGACATGCAGACCTTGTGCGGTGGCGGCATGGGCAAGCATGGTGATGCCATTCACATCGCCAATGGCGTAGATGCCTTCGGCTGTCGTGCGCAGATCAGCATCGACCGTGATGCCGATACGGCTGGTCTCCACACCGGCTTTCTCAAGATCGAGACCTTCAGTACTGGCGGCCCTGCCGGTGGCGATAAGGATGGTGTCGGCCTCCACGGTGCCTTCCTTGCCTTTACGCTCATAAACCACGCCCTCAGAGGTGATGGCTTTCACAGCTGACTGCATGAGGAAGGTCACACCACGGCGGGCAATCGACTGACGGAGACGTTTGGCGATATCGCTGTCGATGGCGGGAAGGCATTCCTTGAGAAACTCCACTACCGTCACCTCACTGCCAAAGCTGCTGAAGATAGAGGCAAACTCCATCCCGATGACACCGGCTCCTACAATGCACAACCGTCGGGGAATGGATGTCTTCTCCAACAGTTGGGTGGAGGTGACCACCCTCGGGTCGTCTATCCCAGGGACAGGCAGACGCTTGGCGTGTGAGCCGGTAGCGATGATGATATGAGATGCCGTATATTCTTCCTCACCTACAGCCACGGTCTTAGGTCCGGTGAAATGGGCTTTGCCGCGTACCAGGGTGATGCCGGGAGCAGAGAGCAGGGTCTCCACCCCTTGACGCAAAGAATCCACCACTTGGCGTTTACGGTCCATCACACGGTTGTAATCCAGGGTGTAACTGAGGTCGCTCAAACCAAAGGTGTCGGCCTTGCGAAGCGTCTCAAGGATCTCCGCATGGCGGCAGAGGGTCTTCGTGGGTATGCATCCGCAGTTGAGGCAGGTGCCGCCCACTTCTCCCTGTTCGATGATGGTCACGGCAAGGCCTGCTTCCGCGGCGTATGCAGCGGCCCTGTATCCGCCAGGACCGCTGCCGATGATGATAAGGTCGGTTGTTGTCATAAATGGCAAGAGGGGTTACTGCTGTTGCATCTGTTTGTAAGTCAGTACCGGATGCTTGGCCGCCAACACATCATCCACACGTCCGATGGGGGTATTGTGGGGGGCGGTCTTCACCTGATCGGGGTCGGTGGCTGCTTCTTCTGCGATGCGGCGCATCACCTCGATAAAACCATTGATGGTGTCGAGACTCTCACTCTCGGTGGGTTCGATCATCAAGGACTCATGGAAGAGCAACGGGAAGTAGATGGTCGGTGCATGGTAGCCATAGTCGAGGAGACGCTTGGCCACATCCATCGTTGTCACACCGGTGGTCTTGTCTTTCAGACCGTCAAACACAAACTCGTGCTTGCACAGTCCCTCGATGGGCAGCAAATAGAGGTCTTTGAGGGATTCCTTGATGTAGTTGGCGTTGAGCGTGGCAAGCGGTCCCACCATGCGGATGTGCTCACGACCCAGACTGAGAATGTAGGTGTAGGCACGCACGATGACAGCGAAATTGCCAAGATACTTGCCCACGCTAAGGGCATCGCTGTCGGTGGTAATGTCGTATTGCTGACCGTCGAAAGTGACGCGGGGCGAGGGGAGCAGGTGCTCCAAACCCTTGCGCACACCCACAGGGCCACTGCCGGGACCACCACCGCCATGGGGCGTGGAGAACGTCTTGTGAAGGTTGATGTGCATCACGTCAAATCCCATGTCGCCAGGACGGCAAGCGCCGAGCAATGGATTCAGATTGGCTCCGTCATAATACATCAGTCCTCCGCAGTCGTGCACTAGTCGGGCGATCTCAGGGATCTCACGCTCAAACATTCCGAGTGTGTTGGGGTTGGTCATCATCATGGCGGCTACGGTGTCGTCGAGCAGACCGCGAAGATCATCGACATCCACACTGCCGTCGGCATGACTTTTCACCTCCACCACCTCAAGTCCACAGACAGCTGCTGAGGCGGGGTTGGTGCCATGGGCCGTGTCGGGAACGATGACTTTCACGCGCTGATGGTCGCCGCGACGCTCATGATAGGAGCGGATGATCATCAGACCGGTCAACTCTCCATGAGCACCGGCAAAGGGATTGAGGGTGAATTCTGACAGACCGGTGATGGCCGAAAGAGATTGCTGCAAACGGCTATACACCTCAAGGGCACCCTGGCAGGTGGAAGCAGGCTGGAGCGGATGAAGTCCGGAAAAGCCCGGATGCATGGCTGTCTCTTCATTGATCACAGGATTGTATTTCATCGTGCAACTGCCTAAGGGATAGAATCCGTTGTCGACACCAAAATTGTTGGCACTGTGGTTGGTGTAGTGACGCACGACAGTCATCTCGTCGCATTCAGGCAAGGAGGCATCGGTCTCACGCCGTAGGGATGATGGCAAAGTATAGTCGCCAAATGGGTTGGCTGGGAGTGAATAGCCTTTGCGGCCAGGGCGTGACAACTCAAAAATCAGATGGCCATATAACTTGTTGTTCATGATAGTTCCTCCTTGATGATTGCTACATATTGGTCGATTTCTTCACGGGTACGCTTCTCCGTCACGGCAATCATGAAGGTGTGGTCGCCCAGACGCACTCCACCAAGAATACCATGGGCGGAAAGTCGCTCAAGAAGGGCATCTAAATCGCCATCGTAATCCACGCAGAACTCATTGAAGAACGGTCTGTCGTAGGTGAGGCGGAACAGTCTGGTGCCGATCAACTGCTCGGCCAGGTAATGAGCACCCGCATAGGATTGCAAGGCGGCTTCTTTCACCCCTTCCTTACCCATCACGGAACAGTAGATGGTTGCCCATAAAGCCATCAGACTCTGGTTGGAACAGATGTTGGAGGTGGCTTTCTGGCGACGGATATGTTGCTCACGTGCTTGCAGGGTGAGGACGAAAACCCGTTGACCACGGTTGTCACGGGTCATGCCGACGATGCGGCCGGGCATCTTGCGCATGAGCTTCTCCCGGCAACACATATATCCCACATATGGACCGCCATACGACATCGGTATGCCGAGCGACTGGCCGTCGCCCACAGCGATGTCGGCTCCCCATTCGCCAGGTGTCTTCAATACTGCGAGGTCGAGTGCCACACTGTTGATGATCAGCAGACCTTTCTGGGCATGGACAGCATCGGCATATCCGGTGAAGTCTTCGATCACACCAAAATAGTTGGGCTGCTGAACCACAACACCTGCCACACCGCCTTGAGCGAGCAATCGCTCCATGTCAGACTTGTCGGTGGCGCCGTCGACGGTGCCTATCAGTTCAATGTCGATACCTTGAAAACGGGCATAGGTGCGGATGACCTGCAGCACTTTGGGGTCGATGGCTGATGAGACGAGCACACGATGGGCTTTCTTTGCGCTTGACTTGGCCATCAATACGGCTTCTGCGGTGGCGGTACTGCCGTCATACATCGAAGCGTTGGAGATGTCCATGCCTGTGAGTTCGGTCATCATACTTTGGTATTCAAAGATATAATGCAGCGTTCCTTGGGAGATCTCTGCCTGGTAAGGGGTATAGCTGGTGAGAAACTCGGAGCGCTCCACGATGTTGGGCACGATGGCAGGGGTATAATGATCGTAGACACCAGCACCCGCAAAGACGGTCATCAGACGGTTCTTGCTGCACAGGTTGTCAAACAACTGGCGGATTTCCAACTCACTTTTGGCAGGAGGCAGGTCGTAGTCACCTTTCCATCTGATGCTCTCTGGCACTTCTGCGTAGAGGTCATCAAGGGAATCCACGCCCACTTTGCGCAGCATGGTGTCGATGTCTTCCTGCGTGTGAGGAAAATATTTATACATGAATAGGACTTATTTATGATGGTAAAGACAATTTTCTAATGCTCCTCACAGTGTGCCTTGTAGTCAGTGGCGTTGAAGAGACTGTCCAGTTCTGACTTGTCTGACAGTTCTACCTTGATGATCCAGTTCTCATAAGGATCTGTATTCAGCAGCTCGGGATTATCGGATAATTGCTCGTTCACCTCCACGACCGTTCCGCTCACGGGGGAAATCAGGTCGCTGGCTGCCTTTACGCTCTCTACGGCACCAAATTCCTCGCCTGCTTCCACTTCGTCGTCCACCTCAGGCATGTCGACATACACCACGTTGCCAAGGGCATCCTGTGCATAATCGGTGATACCTACATAACCGTATTCGCCATCTACGCGAACATACTCGTGAGACTCTGAGTAGTAGAGTCCTTCAATGATTTTTGCCATGATAAGATTTTTTTATGGATGATTATTATGAATGATTGTTGTCTTATTTCTTGTAATGTTTGTCGTAGAACTTCTTCTTGACCACCATACCAGGAAACGTCTTCTTGCGGATCTGTATCTCTAAGGGGGTTCCCAGTTTGGCGTACGGAGTCTCCACCAGTGCCATGCACACACTCTTGCCGGTGGAAATGGAATTGTAGCCAGTGGTCACCTCGCCTACAGGTTTTCCCTCATACAGTACGGGGTAGCCATGGCGGGGGATGGCACGGCCTTCCAGCTCGATGCCGATCACGCGACGTGCCACACCTTCTGTCTTCTGACGGATCAGCGCATCGCGGCCGATAAAGGAGGGCTTGTCGAGTTTGCAGAACATACTCAGACCGGCCATCACTGGTGATATCTCTTCCGACAACTCGTCACCATAAAGGGGAAGGCCAACCTCAAAACGGAGCGTGTCGCGGCAACCAAGACCACAGGGCTTGCAGCGGCCACTGGCCATCAGCTTGTCCCATTGCTGGCGGATATACTCGTGTGAACCATAGATCTCAAAACCATCCTCGCCGGTGTAGCCTGTACGGCTGATGATGATGGTCTCGCCATCTGTATCAATCGTTTTGCAGGTGTAAAATGTCAGTTCTCCACATTTCAGTCCAAGCACTTCTTCTACCACGGCTTCTGACTCGGGACCTTGCACAGCCACCTGGCCATAGTAGTCGGAACAGTGGTCGAAGTCTACATCGAAACCTTCAAGATGCTGGCGCATCCAAGCCACATCCTTGTCGATGTTGGCTGCATTGATGACGAGGAAAAAGTCATTCTCACCCATGCGGTAAACCAGCAGGTCATCCACAGTCCCGCCATTCTCATAGCACATCATGCCGTAGAAAATCTTACCGTCGAGTGCACCGGTGATGTCATTGGTGAAGATGTGGTTGACATAACGTTCGGCATCTGGTCCTTTCACCCTGACTTCTCCCATGTGGGACACATCGAAAACACCACAGTGCTGTCTCACGGCGTTGTGCTCGTCGATAATGGAGGTGTATTGGATAGGCATGTCAAAACCTCCGAAAGGAGAGATGAGTGCACCGAGTGCTACATGTTTGTCATACAGACAGGTTCTTTTATTTTCCATTTTATTCGTTGTTGATGATGATACTGATCAGTTGGTCCTTGTTCAGATGGAGAATGATTTTGTCAAGATGGGCAGGCAAGGCCTGGTTGAGGGATGCCCGGTCCAGATGACAGCCACGCAGGTGGGAGAGAATGCCCTCCTCCAGATCTCCTATGAGAAAAAAGTCGCCTAAGATATTGGCATCTTTGATGATGCCGTTTTTCATGCGGAGACGCACCTCAAAATGTCCGACACCGCTGATGTGACCTTGGCGTAGAAGAGAGTAACTGGGATTGTTGCCGAAAATGAACTCGTCACTGAGATAACTTTGTTGGATCTGTTCGATGACAGGGATCGCATCTTCAGAGAGGGTCATCTCCTTGTCGCATATTGTCTGGCGGATATGCCGCATCAGACCGTCAATTCCCAGTGTGATATGATCTTTTAGCAGGGTGATGTGCTGACGTACGCTGTCCACTCCCTTGGTGGCCAGTTTCTCGGTGCTTGGGGTGAGACTGCCCGTCATGTGCTCCATATTGGTGTCATAGAGCAGGGTTCCGTGAACGATGCTGCGGCTGGGAAGATGATAGAATGCGTTGCCCGATACCTTTCGCCCGTCGATAAGGATGTCGTTGCGCCCGCTGCTGCTGGCTTCGATACCCAGACGGCAGAGCATCAGGGCCACCAGGTTGATATATCGGTTGAAGGTGAAATTCACATGCTCATCTTTGGTGATATAGGAGAGCATGATGTTGCCCATATCGGCATAGACACATCCGCCACCACTCTTGCGACGGTAGGTCTGGATATGATGGGCACGGCAGTAGGCCAGATTCGCCTCATTCTCGATGAGTTGGTTGCGGCCGAAGATGACCGTAGGACTTACCTGCCACATGAAGAAACAGTCGTCCTCATCCAAATGCTTGGCCACATATTCTTCCATGGCCAAGTAAAAGGGAAGCGTGCGCTGTCGCTCGTCGGGCAAGGTGATGTAGGTCATAGTATCTCGTGATAGCGTTTTGCAAATATAACAAAATAATATGGTCCGACCTTGTTTTTTTCGGTGTTTTTTCGAGGCCTATGACAAAAAAAAGAGGGCTGTTTCAATTTGTTTCTGAAACAGTCCCCTTTATGTTATTCTTTAAGTAGAAAGGCCTTGAAATCTTCAAATTTCCGAGTCATTTCTACGCTGTTTTTCTTGCCTTTCATAAATTCGGCAAGCCGTGTGGGAATGGCGATGTCGGTACCGAGAATTTCATCCACTTTCTCCTTGAATTTTGCGGGATGGGCGGTCTCGCAGAAGACGCCTTCCTCACCAGGGCGCAGCGATTCCTGTAGGGCACGGTAGCCACAGGCACCGTGAGGATCGAGCACATAACCGGTCGACTCGTAACACTCGCGCATGGTGGCACGGATATCATCGTCGCTGTAGGTGGCACCACTGATGTAAGATGTGATGCGCTCGTGGGAACCGCCGTACAGATCGTAGACACGGGCAAAGTTGCTGGGGTCTCCCACATCCATAGCGTTGGCCAGCGTCTGACGGCTGGGCTTGGGATGATACTCACCCGTCTGGAGATACTGGTAGAAAATGTCATTGGCGTTGTTGGCGGCAATAAAACGGCGGATGGGCAATCCCATCTCATAACCGAAAAGACCTGATGTGATGTTGCCGAAATTACCGCTCGGCACACACATCACCATGTTGCTGCCAAGACCGAGGGCTTTCATCCTGGCATAAGCATTGAAATAATAGAATGCCTGGGGAAGAAAACGGGCCACATTGATGGAGTTGGCACTGGTCAGACGCATGTGGGCATTGAGCTGGTCATCAAGAAAGGCTTGCTTCACCAGCGCCTGACAGTCGTCAAACACGCCGTCGACCTCAATGGCCGTGATATTGCGGCCAAGGGTGGTGAACTGGCATTCCTGAATAGGACTGACTTTCCCTTTGGGGTATAGCACATAGACGTGAATGCCGTCGACACCCAGAAAACCGTTGGCAACGGCTGATCCTGTGTCACCACTCGTCGCCACAAGAACGTTCACACGATCGGATCCTTCGCGGCGGATGAAGTATTGCAGCAGACGCGCCATGAACCGCGCACCCACATCCTTGAAGGCCAGCGTGGGACCATGAAAAAGTTCGAGTGCATAAATATGGTCGGTTACTTTCACTACTGGACAGTCAAACGACAAGGTGTCGAAGACTATATGACGCAGGTCTTCGGAGGGGATGTCCTCGCCAAAAAAAGCGTCTGCCACGGTAAAGGCAATCTCTTGGAAGGAGAGTGTGTCTATCAGGTCGTAAAACGATGCGGGCAGTTGCTTGATGCGTTCGGGCATATAGAGTCCGCGGTCGCCGGCAAGTCCTTTCACTACGGCTTCCTGCAGTGTGGCCATGGGTGCCTGATGGTTGGTACTGTAGTATCTCATTTTAATCGGTAATTTATTGTTTGGAGGGTATGGTCGTGCGCATCAGCGTCTGCATGAACTCTTCAAGACGAAGCAATCCGTAACTGCCGCGTACGCAACTGATTTCATCGTAGGTCTGCACCTCATCAGCAGTGATGCCTGGATGCCAGATAAGGAAAGGCACGGGCTCATTGATGTGGGTGCGTATCTCTACAGGTGTGGGATGGTCAGGGAGGATGGCAATACATACGGGCTCATCCCAGTTCTTCACTTCATTGTAGATCGGCTCCACAATGCGGTGATCAAGGTATTCAATGGTGCGAATCTTTAAATCCAGGTTACCGTCGTGGCCGGCTTCGTCGCTGGCCTCGAGATGGAGGAAGACGAAATCGTCGTGACGCAATGCTTCGATGGCTGCTGCGGCTTTCCCCTCATAGTTGGTGTCGTAGAGACCTGTGGCTCCTTCCACCTCAATGATTTTCAGTCCTGCGTAATGGCCAATACCTTTGATGAGATCCACGGCGGAGATAACACTGCCCGAACGTATCTCGGGATATTGTTCACCAAGGGTCTTCATCGACGGACGGTAGCCCGGGCTCCACGGCCAGATGGAATTGGCTTCGTCGAGACCGGCAGCGCGGCGGGCTTGGTTGATGGGATGCTCGGAGAGCAATGCCTGGGAGCGAAGGATCAGGTCGTTGAGCAGGTCGGCTGTCTCTTGAGGGGTCATGCGTCCTTCTTTCTCGCCGTCGGTGTCTTCGCCTGCCTTCACCAGAAGGGGGCGCCATGGCTCATCGGGATGGTCATGGGGCGGGGAACAGACGATGTGCTTGTTGCCGCCTTTGATCACGAGCAGATGACGATATTGGATGCCGGTGATCAGTCTGACACGGTCGTTGCCCAGATGCTTGTCAAGATATTCGATAAGTTGACGGGCATCAGCTGTGGACAGATGACCGCCGTGGTGGTTCTTGATCTTGCCGTCACTCAGACAAATGATGTTGCAGCGGATGGCCATGTCGTCGGGTGACATCTCATAGCCGATAGAGGCGGCTTCCAGTGGTCCGCGACCTTCATAAACCTGATAGAGGTCATAACCCATGATGGCGGTGTTGGCAACCTCAGAACCGGGAGGGAATCCCTCGGGAACTGTGATCAGTCGGCCCGTGCGGCCTTTGCGGGCAAGCATGTCCATGTAGGGGGTGTCGGCGCATTGCAGAGGTGTCTGACCTCCAATACGGTCAACAGCATGGTCGGCCATGCCGTCACCGAGAATGATGATTCGTTTCATGATTCTTTATATGTTGGCGATGCTCATGATGTTGGCGAAGACGCCGGCTGCTGTCACGCTGGCACCGGCACCGTAACCTTGGATGAGCATGGGAAACTCACGGTAACGCTCGGTGGTGAGCATCACGATGTTGTTGCTGCCTTGCAAATTATAGAATGGATGGCCCTGGGGCACCTCGCGTAATGACACACTGGCCTTGCCATGGTCCATCGTGGCGACAAAGCGCCAGCGCTTGCCCTCCTGCTCTAATTGTTGGCGGCGCTTCTCAAAATCTGCGTCGAGTTCAGGCAGGCGACGCCAGAAATCATCCACACTGCCTGTGAAATAATCGTCAGGAATGAACAGATTTTTCTCGACATCACTTTGCTCCACCTGATAGCCTGCCTCACGGGTGAGAATCACCAGTTTGCGAATCACATCGGTACCGCTGAGGTCCATACGTGGATCGGGCTCGCTGTAGCCTTGTTCCTTGGCTCGTCTTACGGTCTCAGAGAAAGGTACATCGGAGGAAATCTCATTGAAGATGAAATTGAGCGTGCCGCTGAGAATGGCTTCGATCTTGAGAATCTTGTCACCGGAATTGCACAGGTCGTTGATGGTTCCGATAATGGGAAGACCTGCTCCCACATTGGTCTCAAAACGGAATTTCACACCACGCTGCAAGGCGGTGAGTTTCAGACGACGGTAATTGTCATAGTCAGAGGAGGCTGCAATTTTGTTGGCAGCGATCACACTGATGTTATGCTCCAGGAACGACTGGTAAAGGTTGGCTACCTCTACACTGGCAGTGCAGTCGACAAAGACACTGTTGAAAATGTTCATGCCGATCACTTCGTCATGCAGACGCTGGTTGTTGCTGGGTGCTGAGGCATCAAGCAAAGACCTGTAGTTGTCGAGGTCTATGCCATCGCGTGAGAATATGGCTTTCGAGGAACTGGCGATACCTACCACGTTGAGTTTCAGCCTACTCTGTTCCTTCAACATGTCATATTGCGAACGGATCTGCTCGATCAGTTTGCTGCCGACAGTTCCTATGCCACAGATAAACAGATTGAGCACTTTGTATTCTGAGAGGAAGAAAGAGTCATGGAGCACGTTGAGCGACTTGCGCAGGAAACGACCGTCGACGACAAATGAGATGTTGGTCTCAGAAGCACCTTGAGCACAGGCAATCACGCTGATACCGCTGCGTCCAAGGGTGCCGAACAGTTTGCCAGCGATGCCGGGGGTGTGCTTCATGTTCTCGCCAACGATAGCGATGGTGGCCAGACCACTCTCAGCATGCATCGGAAACATGGCTCCGGTCTCTATCTCCTTGGCGAACTCTTCGTTCAGCACGTCGACAGCCGACGACGCGTCAGCATCACGCACACCAATGGAGGTGGAGTTTTCTGAAGAGGCCTGAGAGACCATGAACACGGAGATGCCATTCTCGGCAAGCACGGAGAAGATGCGGCGGTTGACACCGATGACACCGACCATCGACAGACCTGTGACGGTGATGAGTGTCGTACCGCTGATGCTGGAGATACCCTTGATGGGTTTGCGGTCATTCTCGATTTTCTCCTTAATAATCGTACCGCGGCCTGTGGGGTTGAAGGTGTTTTTTACCACGATGGGGATGTTTTTCACGCACACAGGATAGATGGTCGGGGGATAGATCACTTTCGCACCGAAGTTGCAAAGTTCCATCGCCTCGACATAACTCAATTCGTTGATGGTATAGGCGGTCTTGATCACCTTAGGATCAGCGGTCATGAAACCGTCCACATCGGTCCATATCTCAAGCCTTTCCGCATCGAGGGCGGCGGCGATGATAGAGGCTGTGTAATCACTGCCACCGCGTCCGAGATTGGTCACCTCTCCAGTGTCGCGGTCGCGGCTGATGAATCCTGGTACTAACGATACTTTGGGAAGAATGGCGAATTTCTCACGAACCAACTGATTGGTCAGTTCGCTGTCGAGCACATGCTTGCCTCCTTTGCGATAGGTCTTGATGAAATCGCGGGAGTCATACCAACGGGCGCCTTTAATGAGCGTTACCACAATGTTGCTGCTGAGACGTTCACCATAACAGACAATCGCATCGAGTGTCTTCTCGCTCAGGTCATGGATGAGATATACGCCAAAAAAAATACTCTTCAACTGCTCGAAAAGGGAATCGATAGTGAAGAATAATTGCTCGCGTTTGCGGGTATCAGTGATGATCGCGTCGATCATCTGATAGTGGCGGTCCACCATGGCTTGAAACGAATCCTTATAATGCTCGTCACCTTTCAACGCCAGTTGGGAGGTGGCGATCAACTGGTCGGTGATGCCGCCAAGAGCACTGACAACGACAACTACGGGTTGCTTGCGGGACTCTGTTTCTACAATACGTTTAAGACCTAAAATACTGTTTACGGAACCAACGGATGTTCCGCCGAATTTTAATACTTTCATGAGTGGTTGATGCATTTGGTACCCCATAACAAAAGGGGACTTGTCCATAATTCGGCGCAAAATTACGAATAAACAACGAAACTGACGAATGTTTAAGCTAATTTATTTTTTTGCCGGATGGTTGATATCTCATAACAAATGATTACTTTTGCAGCGCTTAAATCATTTTCTATTCCACTATATGACAGAAGGATATCTCATCAAAGACTACCATGGACCGGTAAAAAGATATGTACAGACCATGGATTTAAAAGACGAACCTGCACTGATAGCACGCTATCGGAGAGCACATAGCAAGGAAGAGGCGTGGCAGGAAATACTCGATGGTATACGGCAAGTGGGTATACTGGAGATGGAGGTGTATATCATCGGGTGCCGACTGGTGATGATTGTCGAGGCACCAATCGATTTCGAGTGGGAAAATGCCATGACACGCTTGGCCAAATTACCCCGGCAGGAGGAGTGGGAGACGTTCGTGGCGCAGTTCCAGCGATGTGACCCTTCTGCCACCAGTGATGAGAAATGGCAGATGATGGAAAGAATTTTCCACCTTTATGACTAAACATCTCAAAAAGACGGCTCATACATACAACTTTACGCTGAAAGATTAAGGAAATTGACTGTTTCAAAGAGGTTTTTTACACGATTATTTTGTTGTGTCAAAAAAAAAATGTTACTTTGCAATATATTTGTAATAAGTATGTCAAAATAAGGATGTTTTTTCTTTGACCATTTTTATGAAAGAGATTCATTCACAATTTAATAATACTATCATTATGAAAAAAATTCTATTTGCTATTGTAGCACTTTTCTGCGCTGCACCTACATTTGCTCAGTTTAATAGTGGAGGATTCTCGCTCGATGAGGAGAACCTGTATTGGGGTGTACGACTTGGTTTTACAAGAGGTGGTATTGGCGGTGATATCGAGTCTGACAAAGGCAGGACAGGTATGACACTCGGTGGTGTCGTAGGTCTGCGTGTCACAGAATCAACCCCACTGTTCCTCGAGAGTGGTCTGTATTATACAGAGCGTGGTGGTAAGGATCTGAAACTAGCAGGTGTCCAAAGCGATGCTAAAGGACATCTCAACTATTTGGAAATCCCCTTGCTGATTAAATATGGTTTCATGCCAAAAGATGAAATCGCCATCTTGCCTTTCATTGGACCTTATCTCGCTTTAGGTGTTTCCGGTAACTACCAAACCCTCAGACATCCTGAGATGGGATTCAAACTGGGATGTGGTGTAGAGTGGAATTATCTCTATGTGGAACTGGCCTATCATCTGGGTGCTACCAATATTGCTGACTATGAAGTGGCAGGAAAAGACTTCACTTCACACGGACATGCTTTAGGTATCAATATAGGTATCAATTTCTAATTGTAAAATACAGGAGGTGGCCTACTTTGTCACCTGCTATCTCATGAATAGCCCTGGCTTCTTTTGCAAGTCAGGGCTTTGAAGTCATCAAAGGTTGACTGATGACAAGCATTTGAACGATAACAAAAACAACTCAATGGTCAGAGAACTTCAACTGCGCGTAAGCCCAAATGTGGCTGCCTCACAAGAGATGCTGGCACAATTTCTGGAAAAAGAACATGGTATTGATGCGTCATCGGTAAACCATATCCGTATCCTGAGAAGGAGCATTGACGCACGGCAACGCACTGTTTTTGTCAACTTGTTGGTGAGAGTATATATCAATGAGCCACCAACAGAGGACCTTTTCGTACCCATCACATATCAAGATGTGTCGGAAAAACCATGTGTCATTGTCGTAGGGGAAGGACCTGGAGGGCTTTTTGCAGCCTTGAGGCTCATCGAACTGGGGTTGCGACCCGTTGTCTTGGAACGGGGTAAGAATGTCAGCGAACGGAAGAGAGACCTGGCGGCCATCACACGTCAGCAGACTGTCGATCCAGAGAGTAACTATTGTTTTGGTGAGGGTGGGGCTGGTGCCTATTCCGATGGAAAACTATATACACGTTCCAAAAAAAGAGGGAATGTGGAAAAAATCCTACGCGTGTTCTGTCAGCATGGGGCTTCTGCCAATATCTTGGCTGATGCTCATCCGCATATCGGAACCGACAAATTACCCAAGGTGATCGCCAACATGCGTGACACCATCTTGCGGTGTGGGGGTGAGGTGCATCATCAGACAAAAATGACAGGACTGGTAGTGCATGAAGATCAGGTGGTGGGCGTCGAGGTCATCAAACTTACAGAAGGAAATACATGTGTGTTTCATGGGCCGGTCATACTGGCAACAGGTCATTCAGCAAGAGATGTCTACAATTATCTGCAAGCGTCGCATATTGAGATAGAACCGAAAGGACTGGCTGTAGGGGTGAGGTTGGAGCATCCAGCCCATCTCATCGACCAGATACAATATCATAGCCGTGAGGGACGGGGAAAATATCTGCCCGCAGCAGAATATAGTATGGTGACGCAGGTGGATGGGCGTGGCGTCTATTCTTTCTGCATGTGTCCGGGTGGTTTTGTAATTCCAGCCGCTACTGGTCCGGAACAAATTGTGGTCAACGGTATGAGCCCAAGCAACCGTGGTACCAAATGGTCGAATAGTGGCATGGTGGTGGAGATCCGGACTGATGATGTCGAGGGAGAAAGTCCGTTGAAGATGATGCGCTTTCAAGAGGTTTTAGAAAAAAACTGTTGGCGGCAGGGCCGGCAACAGGTGGCTCCGGCGCAGCGGATGGCTGATTTTGTCACCGGTAGGAACAGCCGGGATTTGCCACCGACATCGTATGCGCCAGGACTCGTCGGGAGTCCGCTGCATGAGTGGATGCCTGGCAGCATCGCTTCAAGACTTAGAAAGGGTTTCGCATTTTTCGGACAGCATCATCACGGCTTCCTCACCAATGAGGCAGTGCTCATCGCCATCGAGACCCGTACCTCGGCCCCTGTCCGCATCTTGCGCGACAACATCTCCTTGCAGCATATCAGGTTGAAAGGACTGTTCCCCTGTGGTGAGGGGGCAGGCTACGCTGGCGGTATCGTCTCTGCAGGTGTTGATGGTGAGCGGTGCGCAGAGCGGTGCGCGGAGTATCTCGCAGCCATTCATTGATGATCTTCCTGAAAATCCAGACCCTCTTTTTTTGTTTCATTGATTGGGCCCATTTTAAAAAGTCGGTATAATCAACCCCTAATCACTTTTTAAAGTGGGCTCTTAATGATCATGATCAAGGGAATAAGAAACCCCAGGTCATTGTCCTGGGGTTTTCGCTTGTTGCCCTTTCAGACCACAATAAGAACTGCAAATTGTAAATGCGGGTGGTGAAAAACTTCATTTCGACACACCCTCTTTGAGTTCTTAGGGTTACTCTTGCGCTTACAGGTCGCTGTAGCTGCCCGAGAAGGTGGTGACATTCATGTCACCGGTCTGATAACCACGCTTCAACCAGCGCATACGCTGATCGGAAGTACCGTGGGTGAATGACTCGGGCTGTGAGTAACCTTGTGCCTGCTCCTGCAGATAGTTGTCGCCAATGTGCTGGGCGCAGTTGATGGCCTCGCGCATGTCGGAGTCATCAAGCGAACCAAATGCCTCGTCTTCATAGTGAGCCCAGACACCTGAATAATAGTCGGCCAAAAGTTCCAAACGCACACTTATCTGGTTGGCTTGAGCTTGATTCAGACGGCTCATCTGTGAATGTGCCTTGCCCAAGATGCCCAATAGGTTCTCCACATGATGACCCACCTCATGGGCTATCACATAGGCGCGGGCAAAGTCTCCACCTGATTTCAACTGAGTCTCCATCTGTTTGAAGAATGCCAGATCAAGATACAACTTCTGATCGGCTGAGCAATAGAAGGGGCCTACGGCTGAGGTGGCTCCACCACAGTTGGTCTGTACTCGATTCTTGAAAATCACCAGGGTGGGAGGGGTGTATTGGGCGTTGAATTTCTGCTTGAAAACTGCTGTCCACACATCTTCCGTACTGGCCAATATCTGACGGCAGAATTTCACTTGCTCTTCCTCCTCGGGAGAGAAGGTCTGAGGGGTGGCTTCTTCTTCTGTGCCGGTCATGCTGCCCAAACCGCCTGTCGACTGTATCACGTCAAGGGGATTACCACCCATCAATAAGGTGATCAGGCCAACGATGATCAAACTGCCGATACCCATACCAGCTTTCGCACCGGTACTCATTCCACGGCGGTCTTCAAAATTCTCGCTCTCTCTTCTTCCTTCAAGATCCATAGTAGTAGTATTTGTTGTTTTAATGATTCAAATATGATGCTCAAAATAGCCATAACTGATGCCGCACAAGGGCGATCTTTCATCTGGACAGATTCTGCACCGGGGTGTGCCTTCACCAGAGTTGCAGGGCACCTATAACATCCAAATTTGTGCAAATATACAAAGTTTTTTTTATTCTGTTGTTTTTTTGATGATTATTTTGTCAAAAAATGATGCTTATATGCTTCATGAAATTATTGCACCAACATTTTTTTCAAAAAACACGTTGAAATTTGCAAATATCATGCTTTTTTCCTAACTTCGCAAAAGAATCATCAGATTCACATACCTTTCATTTGATTTCTGAACCAAAAATTGAACATTATGAATAGACACGAAAAATTTGTCATCACCATCAACCGGCAGTTTGGTACCGGTGGACATGAGGTGGGCGCTGCTATTGCTGAAAGACTGGGAGTCAAACTCCTTGATAAGCAAATCCTAAAGGCTGTGGCAAGAAAATTTGACATTGGAGCCGAGACTGTGGCCAAACTTGAGGCAAGAAACACATCGTGGTGGGATGACTTCACACAATTCTACAGGTCATACATTATTGATAACCAATACCATGACCTGGGACCTGAACTCACTTCGCATGAACTCTTTGAGGCGCAAGCTGCTGTCATTAAGCAGATTGCAGAGGAGGAGTCGTGTGTCGTCATCGGAAGATGTGCTTTCGACATCTTTAAAGACCATCCCAACGCACTGAAAATTTTTATCCATTCACCAGAGGAAAAAAGAATTAAGAGAATCGTTGAAAAATATGGCGTGTCGCCGGCAGATGCCAAGTTGATGATCGTCGACAATGACTATACCCGCGAACTCTATACCAAGACGTTCACCGGAACGGAATGGTATGACGCACGCAACTACGATGTATCTCTCGATGTCAGCGCATTCGGCTTGAATGGGTCCGTTGACTACCTGATGCAGCTGGTGGGTGAATATTAAGCCGGAAACCGGTGATTTTTAAGCCGAAAAAGAGGGACAAGGATGATGTCATGTTGCCTGCAAAACACTTCAGTGGATTAAAATTTGCAGCATTGCAAGAAAATGTGTATTTTTGCACGATTTTTTATATAGGTAACAAAATACATCATCAATGAATATCTCTTATAAATGGCTTAAAGAATACGTGGATTTCAATCTCACGGCAGAAGAGGTGTGTGCTGCACTCACATCAGGTGGACTAGAAGTCGACGCTTTGGAGGAAGTGCAGAGTATTAAAGGCGGACTGAAAGGATTGTATGTGGGACAGGTGCTCACCTGTGAGCCGCATCCCAACTCAGACCACCTGCATGTCACTACTGTCGACCTGGGAAGAGAAACACCTTCGCAGATTGTTTGCGGAGCTCCCAACGTGGCTGCCGGTCAGAAGGTGATCGTGGCCGATCTGGGTTGTGTGCTCTATGATGGTGACAAGGAGTTTGTCATCAAAAAATCGAAATTGCGCGGAGTGGAGTCGTGTGGCATGATCTGCGCCGAGGATGAGATCGGTGTGGGAAACAGTCACGATGGCATCATCGTACTTCCTGATGATGCCGTGGTGGGCACACCTGCTGCAGCGTATTATCATCTCGAGAGCGACTGGCTGATTGAGATTGATATCACGGCCAACAGAGCTGATGCTCTCTCACATTGGGGGGTGGCACGTGACCTGTATGCCTGGCTTAAACAAAATGGATACCCCACCGCTTTGCACCGTCCGTCGTGCGATGATTTCCAAGTGGATGACCATAGCTTGCCCATTAAGGTGACCATCGAGAACACAGAGGCATGCAAGCGTTATGCCTGCGTCAGTATCACAGGGTGTGAGGTCAAGGAATCGCCAGAGTGGCTTAAAAACAAACTCACCACCATCGGACTCCGACCCATCAACAATATCGTTGACATCACCAACTATGTGATGATGGCCTACGGACAACCGCTCCACACTTTTGATGCCGACATGGTGACGGGGCATCATATCATTGTCAAACCTCAACAGGAAGGCACTAAGTTTGTTACCCTCGATGGGGAAGAGCATATCCTTGGACCGCATGACTTGGCTATCTGCAATGAGGAAGAGCCTATGTGTATCGCTGGTGTCTTCGGCGGAAAAGGCAGTGGAACCTATGAGACCACGCACGACGTGGTGCTCGAAAGTGCCTACTTCCATCCCACATGGATCAGAAAAAGTGCAAGACGTCATGGATTGAGTACCGACGCCTCATTCAGATTTGAAAGAGGTATTGATCCCAATGGTGTCATCTATGCGCTCAAGCAGGCTGCTATCCTCTGCAAACAGTTGGCGGGCGGTAAAGTGTCAATGGACATCTGCGATGAATACCCCAACCCGATCAACGACAGCATTGTTGACCTGAAATATGGGTATGTCAACCAACTGATTGGCAAGGAAATCCCGGCAGAAACAGTGAAGAGCATCGTTACAAGCTTGGAGATGAACATCGAGAAGGAGACACCAGAAGGACTCACACTGAGGGTGCCGGCCTATCGTGTCGATGTCCAGAGACCGTGTGACGTGGTGGAGGATATCTTGCGTATCTATGGATACAACAATGTCGAGATCCCATCACAACTCAAAAGTTCTCTCGTCATCAAAGGGGAGGAGGATAAGAAACATCAGCTGCATAATCTTGTCGCAGAACAACTCGTGGGCTGTGGATTCAATGAGATCCTCAACAACTCTCTGACCAAAGAGGCTTATTATCAGAACCTTAACCACTATAAGGAAGACAACCTCGTGAGAATCATGAATCCGCTGAGCAGTGACCTCAATGTGATGAGACAGTCTCTGCTGTTCGGTGGATTGGAGAGTATCGCTTACAACATCAACAGACGCTCGCCCAATCTCAGATTCTTTGAGTTTGGCAACACCTATTCTGTCGACCCGCAGAAGAAAAATAATGAAGACCCCATGAGGGCCTATACCGAGGAATACCACTTGGGCCTTTGGGTGACAGGAAAACGTGTGGAGGGCAGTTGGGCACACTTCAACGAGGATGCATCATTCTTCGAACTGAAAGCCTATGTGGAAAATGTGCTCAAGAGAATGGGCGTGCCACAGGCAAGCATGGTGGCTTCTGCCGATGATAATAATATCTTTGCGAAAGCAACGGCCCTCTCAAGCAGGGATGGCAGAGTGCTTGTGGAGATGGGTATGGTCAGCCCGTTGCAACTCAAGACGGCTGGTATCGAACAGCCTGTCTACTTCGCTGACTTCAATTGGACGGCACTCATGAAGGTCATTCGCAAGAATAAGGTTCAATATACCGATATCAGCAAATATCCTGCAGTGAGCCGCGATTTGGCACTGCTGATCAACAAAGATGTGGAATTCGCACAGATCGTGCAGATTGCCAGGGCTACAGAGAAAAAATTGCTGAAGAGCGTGGAACTCTTTGATGTCTATGAAGGCAAAAATTTGCCTGATGGGAAAAAGAGCTATGCTGTCAATTTCATCTTGCAGGATGATGAGCGCACACTGCAGGATAAGCAGATAGAGGCCATCATGAATAAACTTATCCATAACCTGAAGGCAAAACTCAACGCTGAACTCAGATAAGCAATCATAACAATTAATATTATTTCCAATGGGAAGAGCATTTGAATATCGCAAAGCGACAAAACTGAAGAGATGGGGCCATATGGCCAAGACTTTCACACGTATCGGCAAACAGATCAGCATTGCTGTCAAAAGTGGTGGACCAGAACCGGAGAACAATCCCACACTACGCGCCATCATCGCCAATGCCAAGCGTGAGAACATGCCTAAAGACAATATTGAGAGAGCCATCAAAAACGCTATGGGTAAAGACCAGAGCGAATACAAAGAAATGGCTTATGAGGGATACGGACCTCACGGAGTGGCTATCTTCGTCGAGACCCTTACCGACAATACTACACGTACGGTGGGTGACGTGCGCTCTGTATTCAATAAATTCAACGGCAACCTTGGCACACAGGGATCACTGAGTTTCCTCTTTGACCATAAGTGTGTATTTACTTTCAAGAAAAAGGAAGGCATCGACATGGATGAATTGATCCTCGACTTGATTGACTATGGTGTGGAGGATGAGTTCGACGAGGATGAGGAAACCAATGAGATCACCATCTATGGCGAACCGAAAAGTTTTGGAGAAATCCAGAAACATCTCGAGAGTGAAGGCTTTGAGGTGACTGGGGCTGAATTCACACGTATCCCCAACGATCTCAAGGATGTGACACCCGAACAGCGCGAGACCATCGACAAGATGGTGGAGAAACTCGAAGACTTCGATGACGTGCAGACTGTGTACACCAATATGAAGCCTGAATAATCATGGCAGCAAGACGAACACTCTACAAGACGCAGGGCACCTGCAGCCAGTTTATTGAGGTGGAAATCGACGACGATGACATCGTGCGCGAGGTGTCCTTCATGGGAGGCTGTAATGGCAATTTGAAAGGCATTTCATCACTTGTCAGAGGGATGAAGGTTGATGATGTCATCAGCAAACTGGATGGTGTGCGCTGTGGAGCGAAAAACACCAGTTGCCCTGATCAGTTGTGCAGGGCATTGGAACAGGCAAGAAAAGCATGAGGGATGTTACCTTTTGATATAATTGAGTAATTAATCTCCTTTTCTTACAAAGATGAGGCAGGGGCTCCAGACATTTGCTGAAGCCCCTGCCTCACGTTATGATCTTTCTCAATTCATCATCATTTTCTATATCATGACGACAGGCTATTGATAGTCGGCCTGAGTGATGGTCTCTTCATAGATGATCACATCTTTGTTGCTGGCTGAACGGGCAACAAAACGGTAAGAACAACCGGCATCCTTGTAACGCTTTTGCGATGTGTCGTTGCGTACAGCCTCCGCAAGATTGTCATGCAGCTGGATACTTTGGAGTTCGGCTCGCTCTTTATCATCGGCTGTGCCGTGAAGTGTCAGATACTCGGTAAAAGTGTGTGTCTTGATATCGTAAGTGATGCTGTCGAGTGTCGTAAACTCATTGATCTTTTGGGGACAAAACTTACGGGTATGTTCCTTGGTCTCACGCAAAGCGCGCTCATCAATAGATTCATGGCCTGTGCATGACAGCAGCGCCAATAGGGATAATGACAATATCGCTTTCTTCATCTTGTTGGAATGTCTGATGGTGAATGGTTGCACATTTTGCTGCAAAGTTACAAAAATACCATGAAGTGAGCAAGGAGCAAGCAGAATTTGACTCGTTCTGCATTTGGATATGGTGATGGCTAGTTGAATCATTTAGGAGGAAAATCATCTGCCCGTCGCATTTCTTTAAAATAAATTAAAATTCAATGTGTAATCAGAAAACCCGCCTATAATCAGCAAAAAATGATTAACTTTGCATGATATAACAGATTTTCAATAGAGGGATGGCCTGCTTTGGCAGGCTCCCGGAAAAACTCAATCGCCACCAGCTACATCATCATACAGTTATGGATCTGATCAGAAACTTTTGCATCATTGCTCATATCGATCATGGTAAGTCTACATTGGCTGACCGTATGCTTGAATTTACCAATACCATACAGGTCACCGAAGGACAGATGCTCGATGATATGGATCTGGAGCGTGAGCGTGGCATCACCATCAAGAGCCATGCCATCCAGATGGAATATGAGATGGAGGGCAAAAAGTATCTGCTCAACCTGATTGATACTCCGGGACATGTCGATTTCTCTTATGAGGTCTCGCGAAGCATCGCCGCCTGTGAGGGCGCGCTCCTCGTGGTGGATGCCACTCAGGGCGTTCAGGCACAGACCATTTCCAATCTTTACATGGCCATTGACCAAAACTTGGAGATTATTCCTGTCATCAATAAAATCGATATGCCATCGGCCATGCCTGATGAGGTGGAGGATGAGATCATCGAACTGTTGGGCTGTGACCGGGAGGATATCATCCGGGCATCAGGAAAGACTGGTGAGGGTGTGGAAGATATCCTGAAGGCTGTGGTCAATAGAATCCCGCATCCGGAGGGTGACCCCAACGCACCGCTGCAAGCCCTTATCTTTGACTCCGTCTTCAATTCCTTCCGTGGCATTATTGCCTATTTCAAAATCACCAATGGGAGTATCCGAAAGGGTGATAAGGTGAAATTCTTCAATACTGGCATGGAGTATGATGCTGATGAGGTGGGGGTACTCAAGATGGACATGTTGCCTCGTCCAGTGATGAACACTGGAGAAGTGGGATACATCATCAGTGGAATCAAGGATGCCAAGGAGGTGAAAGTGGGTGACACTATTACCCATGTGGCCCGCCCATGTGATAAGGCTATCGAGGGTTTCCAAGAGGTGAAGCCCATGGTCTTTGCGGGTGTTTATCCCATCGATCCCAATGATTATGAGAACTTGCGCTCCTCACTGGAGAAACTGCAACTCAATGATGCCTCGCTGACCTTTTTCCCGGAGTCATCAGTGGCACTCGGTTTCGGATTCAGATGCGGATTCCTCGGATTGCTCCACATGGAGATTATCCAGGAAAGACTCGACAGAGAGTTTGATATGGATGTGATTACCACCGTGCCCAACGTGTCGTATATCGTCTATGACAAACAGGGATCCAGCAAGGAGGTGCACAATCCTTCCGGACTGCCCGACCAGACACTCATCGACCATATAGAAGAACCCTATATCAAGGCGTCGGTCATCACCACCACCAACTTTATCGGACCCATCATGAAGTTGTGTCTCGACAAGCGGGGAGAACTGATCAACCAGGAATTTGTCAGTGGCAATAGGGTGGAGATTCATTTCTACTTGCCGCTCGGCGAAATCGTCATCGACTTCTATGATAAGCTGAAGAGTATCTCAAAAGGATATGCTTCCTTTGATTACTATATCTGTGGATACAGACCTTCAAAATTGGCTAAACTGGACATCTTGCTCAATGGAGAGCCGGTAGATGCGCTGTCTACTTTGACACATCAGGACAACGCGGTGGCTTTCGGCAGAAGAATGTGTGAGAAACTCAAGGAACTGATACCTCGGCAGCAGTTCGATATTGCCATACAGGCGGCCATCGGCGCGAAAATCATCGCCAGAGAGACGGTCAAGTGTGTGCGCAAAGATGTCACCGCAAAATGTTACGGAGGTGATGTGTCGAGAAAACGGAAACTACTTGAAAAACAAAAGAAAGGTAAAAAGCGAATGAAGCAGATAGGCAATGTGGAAGTGCCTCAAAAAGCTTTCCTCGCCGTACTGAAATTGGATTGAAATCAAAAAATAACCTTAATTTTTGGAAAGGAGACAACTATGAAAGTACCGGCACATACTACTCGTGATATTGCACGTGAGTTGGCTAGGAAATACAGTACGATGACCCATGATGAACTCGATACACTCGAGAGCATCCTGGTGCCGAGAAAATATGCTAAAGGCGAACTGGTCTTGGCAGAAGGACAGATCTGTAGCGAGATCTTATATATCGATAACGGCCTGCTCAGACAATTCTACAGCAAAAGCGGACGTATCGTGACCGAACATCTGGCGGTCGACGGGGGAATCGTCATGTGTATTGAGAGCCTCTTCAGAGAAGAGGAAACCAGATTGCAGATTGAGGCGCTTGAGGCATCCTCATGCTATGCGTTGCCTAAAAAACGATTGGAGGAAGTGGCTTTGCACAATGTCAATATCCAAATTCTTTATCGTAAAATTCTTGAGGAATCACTCATCCTCTCACAAGTGCATGCCGATCTCGTGAGATTCGAGACTGCACTCAACAGGTATAAACGATTGTGCAAACTCATGCCGAAGGTGGTACAGAGAGCACCGCTCAATTATATCGCTAATTATCTGCAGATGTCTCCAGAAACCCTCAGCCGTGTAAGAGCTGCTACACTGAATGAGTGAGACTGAGGCGTGCCTTTTTCCTTGTGGGTGCTTATCAGGCCAACAATAGTTGTGCCGACGACTGAGAACAGTGTCGGCACAACAGAAGGATGTATTACAAATGGTTATTTTTCAGTGAGGTATAAAAATCTCTTGATGCTCTTTTTCGGTGTCTTCTCAAACTCTTCCGAGTGAATGCGGATTGAGGATAGTTTGCTGTAGGAAGGCAATGCTTCGTTGAGCACCTTACGGTTCTGTTCCATGATGTTCTCCAAGTCGCTGTTGGTGAATCCCATCGCATATGCCTCGTCAAGGTCAGGATATACCAGACCCACCAGTTTGTCTTCCTCCTGAATGACAATGCTCTCATTGACAAGTGCCATCGAGTTGAGCTTGTCTTCTATCTCCTCAGGATAGATGTTCTGACCATTGGCACCCAAAAGCATATACTTGCTGCGGCCTTTGATGAACACATTGCCTTCGGCATCCATCACGCCCAGATCTCCTGTGTGATACCATCCATCACTGTCGATCGTCTGTCGGGTGGCTTCCTCATTTTTATAATACCCCAGCATCACATTCAGACCACGCACGAGAATCTCACCCGGCACATGTGCAGGGTCAGGACTGTCGATCTTGATCTCATTGTGGATAACAACCTTGCCGCAACTGCCTGGAACGAAATTCCGGTAATCCTCATAGCAGATAATGGGGGCGCACTCCGTGGCACCATAACCGACGGTGTAGGGCAGTCCGATGCGGTGGAGGAAACTCTCCACCTCCTGGTTGAAGGCAGCACCTCCGATGATCACCTCGAAGAAATTTCCGCCAAATGATTGCGTTACCTGTTCGCGTATCGTCTGGAGCACCTTCTTGCTGATCACAGGCATATTCATGAGCAAGCGCATGCGGTTGTTCTGGATCTTGGGGAATACCTTCTTCTTGATGATCTTCTCGATGACCAATGGCACAGCAATAATCACGGCCGGCTTGATCTCTGCGAAGGCCTTGGCAATGATGGCTGGAGAGGGGACACGGGTGAGATAGAACACATGGCAACCATGAAGGAACTCATAGATGAACTCAAACGACATGCCATACATATGGGCCATGGGGAGGATGCTGAGCACATTGTCTCCTTTCTTCACGTTGTTGCCCATCACATGACAGGCAAAGTCATAATTGCTCCATATCGCACGGTATGGAATCATCACACCCTTGGAGAAACCGGTCGTACCACTCGTGTAGTTGATCAAAGCCAGTTCGTTGGGATCCGACTCCTTGTAGTAAGACACATGCTCGCTGCGGAAATACTTGGGATATTTCTTGCCAAACATCTCATTGAGGTGCTCGCGGGCATAGGTCAACTTGTCAGAACGGGAGAAGAGCACGGAATAGTCGGGGATGTAGATGATACCCTCAATAGAAGGCATCTTCGTCGGATCCACTTGGGTAGATACCACATCACCGGCAAAAAGCAGTTTTGCCTCACTATGGTTGACGATGTTGTGTATCTGCTCTGCCGTAAACTCATGCAGGATAGGCACTGCTACCGCGCCATAGGTCAGCGTGGCAAGGAAGGCTGAGGCCCAACCGGCACTGTTGCGGCCGCAAAGAGCCACTTTGTCGCCTTTCTTCACACCGCTGTTCTCAAACATGATGTGCAGTTTCTCTATCTTGCGGGCCACATCATGATATTGCAGGGTAATGCCTTTATAATCGGTGAGCGCATCCTGATTCCAGAAATCCTTGATGCATTTCTCTATCAATTCATTGAATTTAGGTATCGATTCCATGACGTCTTACTATTCGTTATACGTTTTGATACAGATATCTCTTGATGCTTTTTTTAGGAGTCTTGGCAAATTCCTCCTTGTGAAGCACAATAGCAGAAATTTTACTGTAAGAGGGTAGCATGGCATTGAGCGCCTGACGGTTTTGCTCCATGATGCCATCAATGTCGTCGGAGGTGAATCCCAATGTGTGGGCCTCATCATAGTCTGGATGTACCAAAGCGATAAATTTGTCGTCTTGTTGCACGACAATGCTTTCACTGACCATAGCCAGTGAGTTGAGTTTGTCTTCTATCTCTTCGGGGTAAACATTCTGACCGTTCGAACTAAGAAGCATGTTCTTCTTGCGGCCACGGATGAAAACATTGCCCATTTCATCCATCATACCAAGGTCACCGGTATGATACCAGCCATCATTATCGAGTACTTCGCGGGTGGCTTCCTCATTCTTGAAGTAACCAAGCATCACATGTTGTCCACGTGTCACGATCTCTCCTTCCTTGCTGCCAGGGTAACTTGGGATGATGCGCACCTCCATGCCGTCTACGGAACAGCCACAACTGCCTGCGACATAGTCATGATAGTCTCTGTAGGAGATCAGGGGTGCACATTCGGTCGTGCCATAACCGACGGTATAGGGGAAACCGATACTCTTGAGAAAGGTTTCCACTTCCTGGTTGAGAGCAGCACCACCGATGATCACTTCGTAGGCGTTGCCGCCGAATGCCTCATACACTTGCTCACAGATCTTTTGCTTCACCTTCTTGTTGATGACTGGCATGGTGAGCAACAGACGCATAAGATTGTTCTGAATCTTGGGAAATACCTTCTTGCGGATGATCTTCTCAATGATGAGCGGGACGGCAACAATCAGTGAAGGTTTGATGTCGGAGAAGGCTTGAGCGATGATGGCTGGGGAAGGAAGACGGGTGAGGAAGAAAATATGTGCTCCGTAGGAGAAAGGAAAGAGAAATTCTACGGCCATTCCGTACATGTGTGCCATCGGAAGAATGCTGAGCAACTGACAATGTGGCTCCAGATGGGGATTACCCAAATGTTTGAGGCAGAAATTCACATTGCCCAACAGGGAGCGGAAGGGAAGCATCACACCCTTGGAGAATCCTGTGGTGCCACTCGTATAATTGATCAGTGCTAATTCATCTGGCTGGTCTTCATAGTAGCATACATCGGTTTTACGGAAGGCATTTGGAAATTTCTTTCCATATAGTTCGTTCAGGTGCTCACGGCTGTAGGTGAGCGCTTCGCTGCGGGATACCATCACCGAGAGATCGGGCAGATAGATGATGCCTTGAAGATGCGGCATCTGATCGGCATCGATCGTCTTTGCCACCACATCACCTACAAACAACAGACATGACTCACTGTGATTGACAATGTTGTGGATTTGCTCTGAATTAAATTCATGGAGGATGGGCACAGCAACAGCACCATAGGTGAGAACCGCCAGAAAGGAGACACCCCAGTGAGCACTGTTGCGACCACAAAGAGCTACTTTATCCCCTTTGCGGATGCCTGTCTGCTCCAGCATGATGTGTATCTTCTCAATCTTGCGCGCTACATCTTTGAATTGGAGTGTTGCACCCTTATAGTCGGTAAGGGCATCAAAATCCCAATTTGATACAATGCTATTCTCGATTGTCTTATTGAAACTATTGCTCAAGTTCATTGCACAAATTTTCAAATTTTGTGCAAAGATAATATGATATTTGCACATTCCAAAAAATAATGTGCAATTTTTTCAGTCTAAAATCTAAGAATGTTGCAAATAGATGAAAAAATCCGAAATTTCATTCATATTTAATGGATTTCGCAGGGTGGATATGGGAGATCAGGAAACTGGGAGCGATGAGTACGGCGACACTCACGAGCAACGTGGCCACATTGATCACTGCGATGACTGGCAAATTGAGTTCCACTGGAACCACATCCACATAATAGGCTTCCGGGTCAAGTTTTACGATTCCAGTCACGTGCTGCAACACGCACAGACCGATGCCAAGAAGATTGCCGATGACCATGCCTTTGACGATGATGAAGACCGCAAACCATAAAAATGTATGACGGATGGTCTTGTTCTTGGCACCGAGGGCTTTCAGCGTGCCGATCATACTGGTGCGCTCGATGATGATGATCAGCAGACCTGAGATCATCGTGAATCCTGCCACAGCCACCATCAGTGCGAGGATAATCCAAACATCCAAGTCGAGCAGGTCGAGCCAGGAGAAAATCTGGGGATAGGACTGTTGGATGGGGAGTGACGAATAGGTATACCCATATTTATCGTCTGTACGGTCGATGATGGTGCTCAACAGGAAATCCACCTCATCGATCTTATCGAAATCATGGACCAGGATTTCCGCACCAGAGGCTTGGTCGCGCTCCCAACCATTCAATTTCACCACTGCCGAGAGATCAGTAAAGCAGAGACTCTCGTCGAAATGTTTCAGATCGGTGCGATAGATGCCGCAGATGGTGAAACGTCGGGTGCGCACGTTGTTGTCACCCATAAAATAGGCAAAAATGCGGTCGCCTGTCTTCACCTGTAGTTTGTTGGCGATGATCTGCGAGATCAGGATGCGGTTGCTGCTCTTCTCGTCACTGAAAAGAGGCATCTCGCCGGATACAAGGCTGTGGGCGAGGAAGGTCGTGTCGTATTCCGGACCGATGCCCTTGAAGGTGACACCGAGAAAATCATCATCGGTCTTCAGAATACCTTGTTTTAGTGCGTAGCGCTGCACATGACGTACGCCAGAGATATGACTGAGTAAATCGATGGTGGAGTCGTCCATGCAGACAGGGTAAGGAGACTCATGCTGCAAGGCCATGTATTCGGCCACATTGATATGACTGCCGAAACCAATCACCTTGTCGCGGATGGTGTGTTTGAACCCCAACACCACACAGACAGAGATGATCATGACCGCCAGGCCTATTGACACGCCTGCTGTGGCTATGCGGATGGCGGGCCGGCTGACTTTCTTCCGGTCGTCTTCATCATGATAGATGCGGCGGGCTATAAATAACGGGAGGTTCACGCAGTTACTATTCGTCGTAAACATGCCCCGGATAGGCCTCAAGAGCCTTGCGAAGAACGGTGAGGGCATGAATGAGATCCTCTTTTTTCAAGACGTATGCGATGCGCACTTGGTTGATGCCGGCTCCTGGAGTCGTATAGAAACCGGAGGCGGGGGCCATCATCACGGTCGCTCCTTCGTATTCAAATTTTTCCAGACACCAACGGCAGAATTTCTCCGCATCATCGACGGGCAGCTTGGCCACCGTATAGAATGCGCCCATGGGGATAGGGGAATAGACACCCGGGATGCGGTTGAGGCCATCGATAAGGCATTTGCGGCGTTCCACATATTCATCATATACTTCCCGGTAATATTCCTCGGTAGCATCCAGTGAGGCTTCGGCCACTATCTGACCGATCAGGGGAGGGGAGAGGCGAGCCTGACAAAATTTCATCACGGCAGCACGCACTTCACGGTTCTTGGTGATGAGGGCGCCGATGCGGATGCCACATTCTGAGTAACGCTTTGATACAGAATCAATCAGAATTACATTCTGTTCGATTCCTTCCAGATGGCAGGCGCTGATATAGGGTGAACCGGTGTAGATATATTCACGGTAGACTTCGTCGGAGAAGAGATATAAGTCGTATTTCTTCACCAGATCACGGATCTGATTCATCTCACGACGTGTATAGAGGTAACCGGTGGGGTTGTTGGGGTTGCAGATCATGATGGCACGCGTACGGCTGTTGATCAGTTCCTCGAACTTTTCCACCTTCGGCAGTGAAAAACCTTCCTCGATGGTCGTCGCGATGGTCTTGATCTTGGCTCCGGCACTGATGGCAAATGCCATATAATTGGCATAGGCCGGTTCGGGCACAATAATCTCATCGCCTGGGTTGAGGCAGGAAAGGAAGGCAAACAGCACGGCTTCACTTCCACCCGATGTGATGATGATGTCATCGGGGGTCACCTTGATATTGTATTTGGCGTAATATTCTACCAGTTTCTCGCGGTAGCTCAAGTAACCTTGTGACGGAGAATATTCAAGAATTTCCCGGTCGATGGTCTTCAATGCTTCCAAACCCTCACGAGGAGTTGGCAGATCGGGCTGACCGATATTGAGATGGTATACCTTGGTGCCTCTCTTTTTTGCGGCATTGGCCAGAGGGGCCAATTTCCTGATGGGCGACTCTGGCATTTCTATTCCACGGATGGATATCTCTGGCATGATGTCTGATTTTGTTTGAAATGCAAAGGTACAGTTATTTTTTCTATTTGCAGCGCTTTTGACCATTTTTTGTCGAAAGATGTCATGAATACACAAATCCATGACATCTTCAGGTGGTTGTGAAAGATAGAATGCTTTCTGGCGTTATTTCACAGACCATTCATAAATGCCGGTGGAATGCTCATCAGGCAGGATGATTTCTAACCTCACGGATGTGGTCTGCACCGGGTCGAAATGCACCGTGCAGGCTTCTCCTTTCAGTGATGGATATTGGTTCACACCCGTCACTGGAGTCCATGCTCCTGTGGAATCTTTGTAAAGCAGGCGCCATGATTTAGGTACACGACATCCGCCCCACGGGCCGTCGTCAAACCAATAGACTGTGCTGCTTTGTATCGTGGCTGCCTGAGCAAAATCATAGGCCACCCATTCTGTCGTCCCGTTTTTGGGCCACCAGTGATAATAGGGGATGGAACGGTCGTTCTCGTCTTTGGGAACCAACCGGTCGTTGAGGGCAGTGAGAGAGGACGTTGTGTGCGACGTGGTGATGGTGGATTCTGAGGCGATGGTGGCAGGCTGTTTCGGACTGGTGGAACTTAAGTCCTGGGCTTGCCATACACGCATCTTGCCCGATCCGCGGTGACACCAGGCGTAATAAGGTATCAGGCGAAGTTCCACATCGTTCACCGCCAGGCGTCCTTTGGTGTCAAAGTCGAGTGTTTGTGCCTGTGTGCTCAACAGTTTGATGGGCGTTCCGGCAATGGTGGCATCACTCATCGTAAAATCTGGTGACTGGTTGATGAGCACGCTCATCAGATCAAAATCATTGTCGGGCCATTCTGCGCAGTACACCAGGGGACCGCGCTCAATGCTTACCATCCCCTTGTCGGCTGCCACCTTGCGGTTGGCCTTCACCGTGCGTGGCTGCATGTCGAGATGCAGTCTCACCACATCGCCCTTTTTCCAATGACGGTCGATGGCCAGATAACCATCGTCACCTATCACCCCCGACACCTTCTTGCCGTTGACGGTCACCTTGTAGCCAAGACGTTTGTTGTCGGTATATTCATATAGTTGACCTGGTGTCACTTGATTGCGCACCCATCCGGGAATGCGCAATTTCATGGTGAAACGTCCGACTTTGTTCTGGCCAATGTTGATGGCGATGTCTCCGTCCCATGGATATTGGGTGGTCTGTTCCAAAGACACTTTTTTCCCGCCCAACTCCAGTTGACTACTGCTTGAGAGGAAAAGGTTCACATAGATAGCGTTGTCTTTGACCGCATATACATATCCGGGGAGAGAAGGGATGAAACGGCAGATGTTGCTGGGGCAGCAAGCACAACCAAACCATGCCTGGCGTTGGTGCTGGCCCATTGACTCCAATGGATTGGGATAGAAGAATCCGTTGCCTTCCAGCGACACACCGGAGATCAGACCGTTGTAGAGTGTGCGCTCCAACACGTCATAGTATTTTGATTCGCCGTGGAGCAGGAAAAGACGGTAGTTGACATAGACATTACCGATAGCAGCACAGGTCTCGCAATAGGCACTCATGTTGGGCAACTCATAGTTCTTTCCGAACGCTTCTCCATTTGAGGTGGCTCCGATACCGCCAGTGATGTAGAGCTTTTTGTTCACGATATTATCCCAGATTCGGTCTATGGCGGTGATGTAGGACTGGTCGCCGGTGAGGGCGGCCACATCTGCCATTCCGGCATACATATACGCTGCCCTGACAGCATGGCCCACAGCCTCGTCTTGCTCTATCACGGGACGGTGGGCTTGAGAATAATCATGTTTGATGGTGGTCTTGCCTCTGTAGTCAAGGAAAAATTTGGCTTCGTCGAGGTATTTCTTCTCACCAGTGATCAGGTATAGTTTGGCTAAGGCCATCTCTGCTATCTGATGGCCGGGAACCACACATGCCTGTCCTGGGTTGGGACCAACCTCACGGACCACACAGTCGGCATAGCGGATGGCGATGTCGAGGAATTTTCTGGAACCGGTGGCTTGATAGTGGGCGATGGCGCCTTCGATCATGTGGCCTAAGTTATAGAGCTCGTGACTGAGATCTTCTTCTTTTACCCATCGTTTATCGCCCGACCATTCATGGGGTGCTTGGGGATTCTGCGTACGTGCGGTATAGAGATAACCGTCGGGCTCCTGAGCTGAGGCGATAATGTCGAGCACAGAGTCAATATAAGCGGTCAGTTTCTTGTCAGGATAGGTCTGTAGGATATAACTCGCTCCCTCGATCGTTTTGTAGGGATCGGTGTCGTCAAATGAGAACCCTCCCACCTTAAAGGTCTTCGACGGGTCTTTCATATGGGTCGCCGCATTCACAAAGTTGGTGTAGCGGCCTGTCTCCTCACACTTCGAGAAGGCCAAAGGGATGGTGACGTTGCGGCTTGCCTCAAGACGCTGTCCCCAAAATGTGCCGGGAGCCACTTTCACTTGGGTAAAGGGAACAGGGGTGATAGGGTAACCCTGAGGATGATTCTCTTGAGCGTTTCCAAGAAAAACAACCATATATGCGGCGAGAAGGGTAATGATGGTTCTCATATGGTTCTCATGATGTATTATAGTTTTCTGATTTCTTCTTCACTCATTCCTGTGGCCTGACTGACGACATGAATGTCTGTGCCTAAGGATAGCAGTTTCTTGGCAACTTCAGCTCTTCCTTCAGCTCTTCCCTCAGCTCTTCCTTCTTCTATACCTTTAGCTCTTCCTTCAGCTCTTCCTTCTTCTATACCTTTAGCTCTTCCCTCAATGCGTCCTTGTTCAAGACCTTCTATCATCTTGGTTTCCAGAATGTCGTTTTGTACCATGATGTTGTCAAGATGACGGTCATAGGCTCTCCGGTCAGCGTCACTCATATGCAGGTATTGCAACCGCTCTTTGGCTTCGGTGAGACCAGGAGTAGTAGTGCTATCTTTGATCTCTCCGCTTTTTAGATATTCCAGCCACTCCTCCAAAGGAGTGGTGGCAATTTTATTGAACTCATTCACGCGGATGATGTAGTATTCGGGAAAAATGTCCTCAGGAGCCACCATTTTGATGGTATCCTTGTAGCGTGTGTTGATCTGCAATAAGTCGTGGGTATGTACACCGACAAGCTGGTTTTGCCCATGGTAGAGGTAGTCGGCTCCCTTCCCAAGGTCGAAATAGATAATGTTGATGGAATAAACCTTTTTTACTTCTTTGTATCTTTCTCCTAGGTTGATGTGCTCGGTGATGGCCTTGGCCACTCCGTAGAGGATACGCTGCAGGTAGTATAATTCCCGCGTCTGCTGTATCTCCACGAGGATGATCTCTCCCTTGGAGTTCTTGGCTTTGATGTCTACGCGGTTGAACTTATCATCCTCTGCGATTTGGTTGCTCTCACTTTCAAGTATCTCGACGATTTTGACTTGTTCTTCTAAGAGAACGGTCATCAGTCCTTCCAGCACTCCGAAGTTGGCCTTGTCTCTGAGCATGCGCTTGGCTGCCCAGTCAAATCGTATGTATTTGTCCATTATTTCGTATTTTTAGGTAGGAAATATTCTTTTTTGCAAATATAGTGAAAAAATCCGATTCAATATGCAAAGAGCGAATGTTTTTGTATTTTTGAGTATCGGGAACAGAATGGAATACGACGCAAAACAACATGAAGGTCTTGAGAAAAAAAGAGGGCATGTCAATTTGATGACACGCCCTCCTAAATTGTTGATTGCTAGAATCAAAACATCATTATTTTGTTGCCAGTTCTATCACTTTGTCGATGGCGGCAGAGAGACCATCCGGGTCTTTTCCACCGGCTGAAGCGAAGTGGGGCTGGCCACCACCACCGCCCTTTATCAGTTTGGCGGCCTCACGCACCAGTTGGCCTGCATGGAGACCATGTTCTTTCACCAAATCTTCACTCAGCATCACATTGAGCATGGGTTTGCCGTCTTGCATTGTACCCAATACGCAAAGCAGTGACTCAGGTATTTCTTGACGAATCTTGAATACGAGATCTTTTGCAGAGGCAGCATCATAGGGGAGAGAGGCGCTCACCACATTGATACCATTGATCTTCTTACTTCTGGAAACCAACTGCTGTTTAGCACGTTCTATGGTTTGGGCGCGGAAGACGTCAATCTGCTTCTTCATTGATTCATGCTCGCTGATATATTTCTCAATCACACCTTTGATGTCTTTGGAATTGTTGAACAACTCACGGATGCCGCGCAAAACGTCCTCCATGGCATAGAGCAACTCCTCGCACTCCTTGCCGGTCTTGGCTTCCACACGACGGATGCCGGCTGCCACACTGCTCTCTGAGAGAATTTTGAAGAAACCGATACGTCCTGTCGACTGGGCATGGATACCACCGCAAAGTTCGCAACTCGGACCGAAGCGCACCACACGCACTTTGTCGCCATATTTCTCGCCGAAAAGGGCGATGGCTCCCATCTGGCGGGCTTCTTCCATTGGTGTCTCGCGGTGCTCATCCAGAGGAATGTCTTGACGGATCATGTCGTTGACAAGACGTTCTACTTGACGGATTTCTTCGTCTGTCACTTTCTGGAAGTGGGAGAAGTCAAAGCGCAAGGTGTCGGGACTGACAAACGAACCCTTCTGCTCCACATGGTCGCCCAACACCTGTTTCAGGGCATAGTCGAGCAGGTGGGTGGCGGTGTGGTTGGCGGCACAGGCATCGCGGAGGTCTGTGTCCACACATGCCATGAAGTCTGCCTCTGGCTCTTTGGGAAGTTCACGAACAATGTGGATGCTCTGGTTGTTCTCTCGCTTAGTATCGATGATCTCCACAGTCTCGTTCTCACTCACCAGAACGCCTTGGTCACCCACCTGACCACCCATCTCACCATAGAAGGGCGTATAGTCAAGCACCAGTTCATAATAGGTGTTCTTTTTCTGGGTCACTTTGCGGTAGCGCAGGATATGGCATTCATATTCTGTATAGTCATAACCCACAAATTGCTGCTCACCTTCACGCAGTTCCACCCAGTCGCTGTTTTCTACCACGGCGGCGTTGCGGGCGCGGGCTTTCTGCTTCTGCATCTCCTCATCAAACTGCTTTTCATCAACCGTAAAACCATTCTCACGGCAGATGAGTTGTGTGAGGTCGAGCGGGAATCCATAGGTGTCAAACAGCCGGAATGCGCGTGTGCCGTCAAGGACGGTGGCACCCTGTGCTTTCAGCTCTTCCATGTCGCCACTGAGCAGACTGATGCCTTTGTCGAGGGTGCGGAGGAAGGCGTCTTCTTCCTCTTTCATCACACGGCTGATGAGGGTCTGCTGACCTGGCAACTCAGGATAGGAGGCGCCCATCTCATTCACCAGGATGGGAATAAGACGATAGATGAAAGCCTCTTTCTGGTGAAGGAAAGTATAGGCATAGCGAACGGCACGGCGCAGGATGCGGCGGATCACATAGCCAGCCTTGGCATTGCCGGGCAACTGGCCGTCGGCGATGCTGAAAGAGACGGCGCGCAGATGGTCGGCGATCACGCGCATGGCCACATCAGTGTCTTCGTTCTCACCATATTTCATACCCGAGAGATTTTCGATCTCACGGATGATGGGCTGGAATATGTCGGTGTCGTAGTTGGAGTGCTTGCCTTGGAGTGCACGCACCAGACGCTCAAATCCCATGCCGGTATCGATGACGTTCATCGACAATTTTTCCAACGAACCGTCTGCTTTTCGGTTGAACTGCATGAAGACGAGGTTCCATATCTCTATCACCTGAGGATCATCTTTGTTCACCAGTTCGCGACCGGGCACCTTGGCTTTCTCTTCCGGAGTTCTTGAGTCGAGATGAATTTCTGAGCAAGGGCCGCATGGGCCGGTATCACCCATCTCCCAGAAGTTGTCGTGCTTGTTGCCATTGATGATATGGTCAGCCGGTACATGCTTGAGCCAGAACGCTGCGGCCTCGTCGTCACGGCTAAGGCCTTCTTCCTCGGAGCCTTCAAACACGGTGACATAGAGGTCTGCGGGGTTGAGTTTCAATACGTCTACCAGGTATTCCCATGCCCATGTGATGGCTTCTTCCTTGAAATAGTCGCCGAAACTCCAGTTGCCGAGCATTTCAAACATGGTGTGGTGGTATGTGTCGTGTCCCACCTCCTCCAGGTCGTTGTGTTTACCGCTCACGCGAAGGCATTTCTGGGAGTCTGCACGGCGGCGTGGTTCAGGATTACGGGTGCCGAGAATGATGTCCTTCCACTGGTTCATGCCAGCATTGGTGAACATCAGTGTGGGGTCGTCTTTCACCACCATAGGAGCAGAGGCTACTATGGCATGGCCTTTCGACTCGAAGAATTTTTTGAACGAGTCGCGGATTTCATTGGCTGTCATCATATTTTGTGCTTGCTTTGTTAGAATCTTGTTTGGATTATCGGCTGCAAAATTAGACAAAAAAAATGAGAATCAACAAGGGGCTACTTCTTTTTTGGTGGGTTCTATTAATTATGTCGCGGCGATTTCCTACTTTTCTCTAACTGATTTCAAACAAGTTGGCTTTTTTTTTCGGCCAATCCATTTTTTTACACTAACTTTGCTGACGAGAAGCGACAACCACAATCGCTCACTTTCTCATCACGCATATTAAGAGACAACAGGATGGCGACACATAATGACTTGGGAAAATGGGGTGAGCAGAGAGCGGTGGAGTATCTTGAGGATAAGGGATACACCATCTGCCACCGCAACTGGAGAATCGGGCACCGTGACCTCGACATCACTGCGCTTACAGAGGATCGTGAGACGTTGGCGATTGTTGAGGTGAAGACCAGGTCCGATGACACTTATATGTTGCCTGAGGAAGCTGTCGACTGGCGCAAAAAGCGCAACTTGGCCATCGCTGCCAATGCTTATGTGAGGCGCTATCAGATCAGTTGCGATGTCAGATTCGATATCATCTCAGTCTTGAGAATGGGTGATCAGGTGAAAATAGAACATCTGGAGAATGCTTTTCTGCCACCTCTCAGATAGCGGTATGTCATCGCCTCTCCTGCTTAATAAATGAATGTTTTGACGATCAACTTTAATCCAGTATAAATATGGCAAGATTCAATAGAATACTTCTGAAGCTCAGTGGCGAGAGCCTCATGGGCAAACAGGGTTATGGCATCGACCCGGAGCGCTTGGCTGATTATGCCCGCCAGATAAAAGAGGTGCATGATATGGGGGTGCAGATAGGCATCGTCATCGGTGGGGGAAATATCTTCCGTGGACTCAGCGGAGCCACCAAGGGCTTCGACAGGGTGAAAGGCGACCAGATGGGAATGTTGGCCACGGTCATCAATTCTCTGGCACTCAGTTCGGCTCTCACTTCTCAAGGGGTGGCCAACAAAGTGCTTACCGCTATCAGGATGGAACCCATCGGGGAGTTCTATTCGAAATGGAAGGCCATTGAGGAGATGGAGGCAGGCAAGGTGTGCATCTTCTCTGCCGGCACGGGGTCTCCTTATTTCACCACCGACACAGGATCCTCTCTCAGAGGTGTCGAGATCGAGGCCGATGTGATGCTGAAAGGCACCCGCGTGGATGGTATCTATACCGCTGACCCGGAGAAAGACCCCACGGCGGTGAAGTTCGACGATATTACCTACGAGGAGATTCTGGCTCGTGGACTGAAAATCATGGACCTCTCGGCTGTGGTCATGTGCAATGATAACCACCTTCCCATTTATGTGTTCAATATGGATGTGATCGGAAACCTCAAGAAAGTCATTGATGGTGAACCGATCGGCACGTATGTCCACAGTTGAGCCTTACAAAAATTGGGTTGGGTGAATTAGAAAAAGATCTTATGGCATTGAAAACGGATAATACAAAGAAAATCTACTACTCCATCAAGGAGGTGGCTGCTATGTTCGACGTCAATGAGAGCCTCCTCAGATATTGGGAGTCTGAATTTCCGCACCTCAAACCTCAGACCAAGGGGAATGGGGTGAGGCAGTACACCCAGAAAAACATTGATCAGATAGCCATCATCTATAATCTGGTCAAGGTGAGGGGGTTCAGGCTGGCGGCGGCCCGCAAGATGATCAATGAGAACCGTGATGGCACGGAGAAAACGGCCAAGGTGCTCGAAAACCTCATCCAAGTGAGGGATGAACTGCTCGCATTGAAGAAAATGATGGATCAACTGTCATAACGCCACCTTTTATCGGCCATCGTGTTGGCTATACCAAGGTCAAGATCCAGAATCATCCTCACATACAGCAAAGCCCGGGATTCTCAAATCCCGGGCTTTGTCATTGAATGTGTCTTTGGTCGACTGATTGCTCTGGCAATTAGTCTTTTGCCAACCTATTCGTTGGAGAATCCGTAGCCGTTCTTGAATCCACCTGTTGCCATCACGTTGGGAGTGAAGGGCCAGAAGTAGATGGGGGCTGTCTCATAGTCGTAGTCGAGGAAGAGATACTTGTAGTACTCATCTTCATTCTTCACGATGTCAGAACCCCAGGCGGCTTTCTTGTAACCGTCAGCCTCCAAGGCTGCTGCCTCTTCAGGGCTGATGCGGGTAAAGAGACCCTTGATGGCCAGGTTGGTGGCGGGAGTGGCGGTGCCATAATCAAGTCCGTAGGACTCCCAGTTGTTGTTTTGGCCGCGCCAGCCGGGAGCCAGCACCGGGTCATCCTCCTGTCCTGCCGGTGTGATGCCTGTCAGACGATAACCATAGATGCTCTTGGCGTCCACCAGTTTGGTCCACACTTCATTAGAGATCACGTTGCCATTCTCAAACTCATAGTAACCGTTGGTCTTCAGACCGTCAATCATCTTGCGGGTGAGTTCCTTCACGGCCTTGATCTTCTCACCGATCAAACCAGAACGGATGAGGGTGAAACGACGGTCGCCCTCGCCGGCAAACTCAAATCCGCGCTCGTCGATGATGGCTTTCAGAAGACTGCCCGACTTGGCGATGAAAGCGTCGGTGTTGGCACCACCATGGGGGAATGCGCGGTTGCGGATCTTGTCAAGATATGCGCGGGCTTGTGTGTTGTCATTAGTGAGCGCGCAGGCCTCTGCATAGCCCAGATAGATTTCCGAAAGACGCATGTAGGGCTGGTTGATGCCTGACTTGCGCTGAGCACCTACCCACGGTGTGGTCTGGCGGTTCTCGTCCCACTTGTTGGTGGAGATACCGCCACCCGATGCCTTGGAGTTGGGAGCAAAGGGGATCAGCTTCTCAACACCTTTTCCAGTACTGCCGGTAACGGCGCATGAGACATCACGACGGACATCCTTCGGGTCAAACATGCCGTAGTAGAAGGCTGGGTTGATGCGGCCTTGTCCATAGGCCTTGCAGGGATAGGCATTCTTGGAACCTCCGTCGCTCGGACGGCCAAAGGAGTAGCTGCGGGCATCATTACCGCCGCCTTGCTGCATCGGAGCCTCATAGATCGACTCGTCGGCATAGGTGGCATCGGCCTCCATCATCTGGAGGAAGAAGGTGTCGTAAGAGTCGCTGAACTTGGCGCTTCCAGGATAATCGATGACCTTCTTGAAATAGGTCTTCGCGATGGAGTAGAAGTCCTTGTCGGTGCGGCGGCCATAGGTGGCGCCGTTGTTTTCCTTGCCTTTTGTCTCAATGTTGATGGCATTGCCTTCGCCATCCACAGGCTTGATGTCGCCACGGCGGGTCTGGTAGCCGCCTGCCTCAAGGGCGATACGGCCGATAAGACCTTGCACAAACGTGCGTGAGAAATAGTTCTTCACGTCTTTGGCATAGTCAGGACACTCACCCACGGCATACATCTTGGGCTCCACATTGATGAGACTGGTCAGTATCACGTCGTAGATAGAGTCGCGTGAGGAAAGACCGCCGGCAGCCTCGCCAAAACGGGTCTGGAAGGGCACATCGCCCCAGTTCTTGATCAGCTCGCGGTAGGCGCAGGCCTTCAGTGCCACTGCCTCACCATAGAGCTGGCTCAGACTGTTGGGACTGGTGACATTGCCCACACGCTCATTGAAGTCGCTCATCTCCTCGATACCGGTGATGATGGCATTCGAGAGGCTCACGCACTTGAACAGTTTGGCATAGATGTCATCTTCTTTCAGATAGGAGAGAAGGCCATATTTGCTGGCATAGGTGCCATTCTGATAGAATGACTCGGGATAGTGGCGCCCGGGCTGGTTGGAGAAAGCCTCAGGGTGACGCATGATATCGCTTCCTGCCACGTCGGCGGCATACCACAGACCGTCGCCGAAGACACCATTCTGCAATACGTCACGCCACGACTCGTAGGCACCGTCCATGGCTGCATGGGCTGTTGTCATGTTGGAGAACACAAACTGGGCATCCACGTTGGATGAGGTGCTGGTCTCCAGATAGTCGCTGCAGGAGGTCATACTGAAAAGTCCTGCGGCACACAATACGATATAAAATATCTTTTTCATTTCAATCCTCCTTGTTTAGAATGTGATGTTCAGACCGAAGGTGTAGCTGCGGGTCTTCGGATATGCTTGATAGTCGTAGTTGGGGGTCGGGAAACCGTCGCCACCAGCATTCATGTTGGTGTTCACGTCGGGATCAAGACCGCTGTAGCCGGCGAGCAACAGCAGATTGCTGCCAGTGAAATAGACGCGGGCATTCTGGATGCCGATGCTCTTCAGCCATACCTTGGGCAGGGTGTAACCCAGGGTCAGCGTGTTCAGACGCAGGTAGGAGGCGTCTTCGATAAACTCTGAACTCACCAGACCATACTCAGAATAAGGCAGCGCATATTTGGCGCCGGCATTGAGGGCATTGAGAGCGGCTGGCTCGGTCACTGCCACCAGGTTGCCGCTGCTGTCCACATCGTAGATGCGGTAGGTGTCATTCAGGATGGCCAGACGGTTGCCGCCAAGGTCATTATCCTTGTTACCCATCATGTCATGCATGGAGTTGGCATTGTAGATGTCGCCGCCGATCTGATAGGTGAAACCGAGTGAGAAGTCAAAATTCTTGTAGTTGCCGTTGATGTTGAAACCGCCAGTGTGCTTCGGCATCGTCTCGCCGATGGTGGTCACATCGCTGTCGTCGATCACACCGTCACCATTCACATCCTCAAACTTCACCATACCGGGGAATGCCGTCTGGTCGTCGGGCTTGTTGCCTTTGAAGGCGTTGGCAGGATAGTTGACAATGCTCTTCGTGTCGGGCACACCCGACTTCAGCGTATAGATGCCGTTTTCGTAGTTGAAATCGTCGACCGTATAGAAACCGACGCTCTTGAAACCTTGGATGGTACCGACGGGGGAGTCGGGACGGATGATGTAGTCATAGAATGGCTTACGCATCGAACTGCCCCAACCAGTGTGTGTGTCGGGATTGAGGTCGAGGTCGGGATTCAGCTCGTCCACGTTGTTCACGTTATAGTTGTAGGTCAGGTTGGCACTCAGATTGAAGTCCTTGCTGCGGATGATCTCATAGTTCAAAGCAAGTTCGATACCCTTGTTGGAGGTCTTGCCTACATTCTGGTACTGATAGACATAACCGGTGGAGTTGTCGATAGGCACTTTCATCAGAATGTCTTTGGTGGTGTTCCAGTAGAAGTCGAGGCTACCACGGAGCTTGCCACGCCACATACCGAAGTCGAAACCGAGGTTGCGGGAAATGGTGGTCTCCCACATCAGTGACGGATTCTCCTTCATCTCACCGGGCACGTAGGTCACGACATTCGAACCGTCCACGGAGATTGTCTTCGTGTTCCAGATGGGGTGCCAGAGCGAGGAGTTGATGCCGTCGTTACCGGTGGTACCATACGACAGACGGAGTTTCAGGTTGTCGAGCCAGTCTTGTGTGCTGGCCATGAACGACTCGTCGGAGATGCGCCATGCAGCTGCGGCTGCGGGGAAGAAAGCCCAACGGTTGTCGGGTGCGAACTTAGAACTGCCGTCAGCACGGAAGGTGGCGGTCAACAGGTAACGGCCTTTGTAGGAGTAGTTCACACGACCGAACCATGACTGGGTGTGCACGGGCTCTCCAAATTTGTTGGTGAAATAATCACGGCCCTCACTGCCGGACACCTTGCCGGTGAAGTCGATATTGGAGAAGGCTTTCTCCATGTCAAACTCGCTGGGATAGCCATAACCGTAGATGTCGGTCGTGCTGTTGGTCTTGTCGGCCAACAACTCCTGGCCCACGAGGAAACCGAGGCTGTGGTCCTCGCCGAGTCCTTGCACATTATAGTTCAAGGTGTTGCTCCACTTCACGTTGTAACCGTTGCTCTTGGTCAGATGGGCAGAACTGTATGGTGTGTCGGCCTTGCCGGCATCCCATGCCTTCATCTCACGCCAACTGCGGCCGAGGAACAGTTCGGTCTTTGCGGTCAGACCCTTGATGATGGTCCAGGTGAGGCCGGTATTCACGCGGATGCGGTTGATGTCGGTATATTGGTCGTAGTTCTTGGTGTAGTCGAGTGGATTCTGCGACATTTCCACAGTGGTGGAACCTTGTCCCATATAGGCGGCGTTGTCCTCACCGAGCGGAGTGTCTACAGGACGGAAATGGTAGGCCGAACCGGCGGTGTTGAAACGGGTACCGCGGAAACGGAGCTCTGAATAACGGGCGTCAACGTCCATTTTCAGGTTCTTGGTGATGTCATGGCTTAACTTGAAGCTGGCATTCCAACGGCGGAAACCGGTGTTGATACGGGTACCGTCATCATTGAGGAAGTTCACAGATGCACGATACTTCGTACGCTCTGTTCCGCCGCTCAGTGAGAGGTCGTGGTTCCAGGAATGTGAACTGCTCATCAGGTCGTCCACCCAGTTGTGGGTGCTCATGTTCTTGTATTCGTTGAGGTGGTTGCCATAGGCGCTGCCCAGACCGAAATACTTGGCCACGTTGTCACCATAACTCTCACCATAAGCGGTGGCGTAGCTCCATGTGTGCAAGACGTAATCATAGGGATCGAGCACGTCCAACTGCTGGGGCTTTTCTTTGATTTGGTAATACATGTTGTATTTCACAGAGGTCTTGCCTTCTTTACCGCCTTTTGTGGTGATCATGATCACACCGTTGGCACCGCGGGCACCGTAGATGGCTGTCGTGGCGGCATCTTTCAGCACATCGATACTCTCGATATCATCGGCTGGAATGTCGTCAATGCTGCTCACCACCACTCCGTCGACGATGAGGAGGGGCTCGTTGGATTGGGTGATGGAACCACCACCACGCACGCGGATCGACATGGAGGCTCCCGGACGGCCGTCCTGAGAGATCACGTTCACACCAGGCAACTGTCCTTGCAGGGCTTGTGCCACGTTGGGTACAGGGTTTTTGGCCAGCGTCTCACCGGTCACAGAGGCCACGGCTCCTGTCAGGTCGCGGCGCTTCACCGTACCATAACCGATCACCACCACTTCGTCGAGTGACTTGTCGTTCGACTCAAGGGTGATGGGGTAGTTGTTCTGGCTGCCGACTTTGACGGTCTTCGTCTGGTAGCCAATGTAGCTCACGGTGAGCGTGGCGCCATCTTTGACTCCAGTAAGGGTGAAGTTACCATCAATGTCGGTAATCACACCATTGCTCCCTCCCAACGATACGGTGGCGCCGATCAGGGGTTCACCGGAAACGTCGGTCACAGTACCTGTGATGGTCTTCTGCGCAAAGGCAAGAAAACAAAACAGGCTCAAGCATAAAGCCATTGAGGCTCTTTTGATTGATTGATACATAAATGTTTGTTTTAGTTATACTTATAAAAACTGAATTGTGTAATCAGATATAGGAGTAGGCCGAGGTAAATGATAGTCAGATAAAAAGAAAGTAGTCAGATGCAGAATTAGTCAGATAGATAAGTAGTTTGTCATACCTTAATTATAATAATATATGTATATAGGATAGATCACAGATGTTGAAAAATCTGAAAATATATGGGGTTCACTTTCACAAGTTATTTAATCGACTTCAAAAGTAGCAATTAATACTACAAGAAATGAGCGTAATTTGAAAAAAATCAAAAAAATTAAAAAGATTTAACAATTTGCCGCACTCCCGATCAACTTCATTTCTCTGGATTCCACTGGCTGCTCATCCGGAACACATTCTCCATGGTGATGGCGCTGGCTTCCTTTTTGGTCAGTTGGCGGCTCCAGGGCACTCGCTCACTGGTCGATGCGCCGGGGCCGGAGTTGTTGTATTCCAGATAGCGGGCTGTCTGCTCATTCGACTCTTTGCCCCAGTTGTGCCAACCTTTGGCTACGATATGCGCTCCCAGTTCACAATTCATAAATAAGGTATACGCGTAGGGGCGCCAGGGGCGACCCAGATACACTTTCTGGGCATTTTCGTCAGCGATGAGGCGGCAATGGTTGAAGATATATCCGTAGGGGATGTCTTGTGGGGTGGAGGCTGCTGTGACGTAGGAGTTGGCCTTGCTCTTGATGGTGCAGTCTTCAAACCATGCGGTGGAGGGGCCGAAGATGAAATCGGTGGTGCCCTCGATATAGCAGTGGTTGAAAAACAGCCGTGTGCCAGCTTTTCCCGTGTAGATGGTGTCCTGATGTCCCAGGAAACGGCATCCGACGAAGACGAGGCGGTCGCCTTCGGTATGCAGTGCCACTGCTTGTCCCAGACGGGCGGAATTGTTTTCTATGGTCAGGTTTTTGAGGGTGATGCAGTTCCCTTCCACCTTGATGGTGTAGGTGCGGAAGGTACCCATGCCTTGCTCAGTGCCGGGCATGCGGATGTTGGCATGGTCATCATAGGTGATGATGGTGCTGGCCACATCTTCTCCCACAATCTCGATGTTGTCGAGCCATGAGGGGATGATGAGTTTTTCCTTGTAGGTGCCTTTTTTCACGAAGATCACCTTGTGGTAGTCCATGAAGGCGCGGCAGACCTCGATGGCCTCGCCGATGGTGCGGAACTCTCCTGTCCCGTCACGGGCCACGAAGATGGTGTCGGGGTTGTCATACTTATTGGCGGCTGTCATCGTCATGGCCGACAACGATAGCACCAAAAGGAGAATCAGTTTTCTCATAGTTTATAGTTTTTTTTGATAGTTTGTTTTATTGATTATTGTATCTGGTTGATTTCCTCGATGTCTTCTATTCTTTTGATGGCATCCATGATGATCTTTACGTCGGAGCGGTCGTAGACCACCAGTTCGATGACAGCGTCGAAAATACCGTCATTGCAGGTGACCACAAGTTTCTGCATGTTCACATTGAGTTGGCTGGAGATGACGCTGGTCACCTCGTTGAGCAATCCGATTCGGTCGATGCCTTTCATTTGGATGGTGGCCACGAAGTTGGTGCGGCGTTGCATGCGCCATTTCGCATCGATGATATGGTTGCCGAAACTGGTTTTCAACTTGTTGCCCACCTTGCATTCGCGGCGGTGGATCTCTATGTGGTTTCTGTTGTCGATATATCCCATGATGTCATCGCCCGGAATGGGATGGCAGCAGGAGGGGAAGATGAGGCGGTGGATGTTGTCATCGGTGACGAAAAACGGTTTCTTGCGGTTGAAGTCCTTGCCCACAAGGAAGAGGTTAGGCTGCTCGTCTTCCTCCTCTTTGCTGGCAGATTCCTCATTGCTGCGGTCATTGCTTTTCTTAAATGGATTGAAGCGTCGCCAGCCACCCGACGACTTGCGGTCGAGCAACTCATCGATATCTTTGTCGCCGAGGATGATGCTCTTGTTGCCGATAGCGTAGAAGAATTTGTCTGGCTGTTCGATGGCATGAAACTTGCACAGACGGTTGATGACGGTCGTCGTGAGTTCCAGGTCGTTTTTCTCAAGAAACTCGCGCAAGATGTTCTCGCCTTCTTTCTGTATCTCGCGCAGGTTGCGCCTCAGGATGGCCTGTATCTTGGCCTTCGCCTTGGCGGTGTTGGCGAAGTTGACCCATGAGGGGTCGATATGCTGCGATTTAGAGGTGAGGATCTCCACCTGGTCGCCGCTCTGCAGACGGTGGCTCAATGGCACCAGCTTATGGTTCACCTTCGCACCGATACAGTGGCTGCCGAGGAAGGTGTGGATCTGGAAGGCGAAATCCAGAGCTGTGCACCCTGCCGGCATCGTGCGGATCTCTCCCTTTGGGGTGAAGACAAAGATTTCAGAGGCGAAGAGATTGAGCTTGACGGTGTCGAGGAAGTCCATCGCGTCGGGCTGGGGGTCGTCAAGGATCTCCTTGATGGTGTGCAGCCAACTGCCCAGTTCGCCTTCCTCACCATTGATGGCTCCGGATTTGTATTTCCAGTGAGCGGCAAAACCTTGTTCGGCTATCTCGTTCATCCGGTCTGACCGGATCTGCACTTCTATCCACTGGCCAGATTTCGACATAAGGGTGACGTGAAGGGCCTGATAACCGTTGCCCTTGGGGTGGTTCACCCAGTCACGCATCCGGTCGGGGTGTGCGGCATAGATCTTGTTGATGGCCACATAGATCTTGAAACACTCGTCAATCTCGGTTTCCTTGCTCTTGGGTGTATAGATGATCCTTACAGCGAGGATATCGTAGATCTCCTTGAACGTGACGTGCTTGTTTTCCATCTTCTGCCAGATGGAGTAGGGGGCCTTGACCCTTGCACGGATCTCGTATTTCATCCCCATCGCATCCAGCGCTTCACGGATGGGAGCGGTGAAACTTTCAAAAAGCGTATTGCGGTCTTCCTCCGTCTTGGCCAGACGGCTTTTGATATTTTCGTATTCGCTGGGATGCTCGTATTTGAAACTGAGGTCTTCCAACTCGTTCTTGATCTTGTTGAGTCCCAGACGGTTGGCAAGAGGAGCATAGATGTAGAGCGTCTCGCCTGCGATCTTATATTGCTTGTTGGCGGGTTGGCTGCTCAACGTACGCATGTTGTGCAGACGGTCGCATATCTTGATGAGGATCACGCGGATGTCATCGCTCATCGTGAGCAGCAGTTTCTTGAAGTTCTCTGTCTGTGCGGAGGCTTTGTCACCGAAGATACCACCCGAGATTTTGGTCAGTCCGTCTACGATTTGTGCGATCTTTTTTCCGAAGATGGTCTCGATATCCTCTACGGTGTAGTCGGTGTCTTCCACCACATCGTGCAGCAGGGCCGAACTGATGCTCGTGGAGCCTAGTCCCATCTCCTCCGAGGCGATCAGTGCCACGGAGATGGGGTGCATGATATAGGGCTCACCCGACAGTCGGCGTACACCCTTATGGGCTTGACGGGCGAAATTGAAGGCCTTTTTGATGATGTCGAGTTTCTGGCGGTGTGGTGACGACATGTAACTGTCGATCAGCCGCTGGTAGGCATCGTTCACCATTTTTTCATCGGCGGCTTCTGAGTCCTGTTCGCTGACTTTGTTTTGGAGGTTGTCTTCGTCCATAGTAAGTATAGATTAGGGTTGTGAGGGGCTATCCTCTTCGGCCTTTGCGCCGCTTGCTGCTGGTAGGCGCACTGGCAGAGGTGCTTTGCTTGCTGCTTCTGCCGTAGCGGGAGGTGGTAGTGGATGAGGAGCGCCCACTGTGGCTGCTTCGCCCATACCGGCTGCTGCTGGCCGAGGTGCTCTGCGAACGATGGGTAGATGCTGCCTTCGGACGGCTCTCCTCCACCGCCACATACGATCTGCGGTTGGCATAATGAGATTCATAGGAGAGGATGCTGTCTTCCATCTCCACGTATTTGTTGATGGCTGCGATAGGCATGCGGATGGTGGATGGCTCTGAGAGACCGTTCACCAGGTCACGGCGGTATTGGGGGTTCAGGTCGCGGAGCATGCTCACGTCAACGTCACAGAATTTGGAGATCGACTCGAAAGACACGTTGCGGTTCACCACCACGGTGTCGGTGTGCTCAGGCAAGTTGGTGAGCATCGGACAGATATTGTGCTCGCAGTAGTAGTTCATCACGTAGTTGGCGGCGATGAAGGCGGGCACGTAGCCACGGGTCTCTGCTGGCAGGTAAGGATAGATTTTCCAGTAGTCCATACTGCCACCGCTGCGGCGGATGGCTTTGTTCACATTCTCGGGACCGCAGTTGTAGGCGGCGATGGCCAGTGTCCAGTCACCGAAGATGCGGTAAAGGTCGCGCAGGTAGCGGGCTGCGGCGTAGGATGCGCGGATGGGGTCACGGCGGTCGTCCACAAGGGAGTTCACACGAAGACCATATTGCTTGCCGGTGGCGAGCATAAACTGCCACAGGCCGGTGGCGCCCACTCGTGAGACGGCTTTCGGATTCAGTGCCGACTCGATCACTGGCAGGTATTTGAGTTCTATGGGCACGTTATACGACTCGAGTGCCTGTTCAAAGATGGGCAGATAGAAATTGGAGGAACCGAGCATGATGCTCACCGAACGGCGCATACGGTTGGTGTAGCGGTCGATAAATTGCCTGACCACCGTGTTGAAGGGCATCTCTATTCTGTTGGGCATGCGGCTGAGGCGCTCGGCGATGACCTCGTCGCTGTAGTAGGGGTTCTCATCGCTGGGTTCGCAACTGTCATCGAGGAGCAGATAGTTGCTATTGCGGAATAGTTCCAGAAGGCTGTCGACAGACGACACCATGGAAGTCATTCCTTCGGTTACTTCAATAATTTCCTGCTGGCCCTCGTCGTCGGTGAAGATGATGGCATCATCATAGTTGATCTGTGCTGTCATGCTGCTGATGCAGCACCACAGGAGGGCGACGGCGAGACTCAGTTGCTTTTTTTTCATAAATGATTCTTTCCTTTCTTGGTTGTGGTTGGGATGATTTAAAAGATGAGACAGCACTGCAGTCCGAGGGCTTTCGATTTGAGAGGCGATCGCTCACTCTGGTTGTTGATGACCGTGGGCCCCACATGCAGACTGAGATCCTTGCTGATGTCGAAGTCGGAGAGAGAGGCATCGATGTAGGCATCGATGACCGAGATGGCATAGACTCCGAGAAGGACGAAGAAACTCAGGTCTCGGTAGCGGCGGTAGTAGTCTTTACGCTTCCTGAACAGATCCGTGTAGCGCTTGAAACGGGTGGCGTCGCTTGGGTCGATCTTGTTGCCCAGGTGCAGAAACTGGTTGTAGCTCTGCGTCGTCGGGTCATTGTCCTTGATGTCGAGATAAGCCTTCGAGTAGTCATTATACATCTGGTTGTTCCATTGCATCGCGTAGATGCAACCCAGAAAACCTCCATAGATGATGGGCAGTTTCCAGTATTTCCGGTTGTAGATCTGTCCGGCACCGGGCAGCACGAGAGAGAGCCACAGAGCTCGTTTGGGGTTGGGACGCCAGGTGTTCCAGTCACGTTTCGCCTTCTGGGGCTTGTCGGGAAGAGGACTGTTCAGGTGGATGGTGTCCACGAGGGTAGCCTCTCCGACAATGCTGTCGGGCATGATCCTCAGATGCTCGGGCAGTGTGAAGGTCGTGTCTGTCGCCTGCTCAATGACCTGAGACATACAGGTGAGCTGCCAGACTGTCATGACAGCGCAGAGGGCGATCAGCCTCCGTATGGGGATATAGCATATTCCGCGCCGCACGTTATTTCTGTTTCAGGTTGTCAAATAGGCTCATGATGCGCTCCAGGTCTTCTTCGCTGGAGAAGGGAATACTGATTTTTCCCTTTCCGTTGGGTGAGATGCTCAGGTTGATTTTTGAGCGGAAGAAGCGTGAGAGTTGTTCCTTGAGAATGTCAAACTCCTCGGGCAGACGGTTGCCTGACGGTTTCTTGGGGCCGAGCGACGTCTGTTCGCCGTTTTTGAGTTTCCTCACGAGATCCTCCACCTGGCGGACGGAGGCTCCTTGGCGCTGTATCTGATCAAAGACCTGCAGTTGTAGGGAAGGACTGTCCAGGGAGAGCAGTGCACGGGCATGCCCCATGTCGATTGTCTTTTTCTGGAGGGCCATCTGCACCTGGGCTGGCAATTTCAGTAGGCGGAGATAGTTGGCCACGGCCACGCGGCTCTTGCCCACGCGGTCGGCGATCTTCTCCTGGGTCATGCCGTCCTGCTCCAGCAGATGGGCATAGGCAAGGGCGATCTCGATGGCGTTGAGGTCCTCGCGCTGGATGTTCTCCACCAAGGCCATCTCCATCACATGCTCATCGTCGATGGTGCGGATATAGGCGGGAATGGTGGTCAGACCGGCCAGTTGGGAGGCACGCCAACGGCGCTCGCCGGCGATGATCTGATATTTGTCGATGTCTGTCTGGCGCAGGGTGATGGGCTGCACAATGCCTATCTCGCGGATGCTGTTGGCCAGCTCTTGCAGCGACTCGGTGTCGAAATCGCGGCGCGGCTGGTTGGGGTTGGCCTCTATCTGGGTGAGGGGTATCTCACTGATAGTCGAACTGCCTTGGGGGGTCACCTCATCGGAGGAGATGAGGGCATCGAGACCGCGACCAAGCGCATTGTATTTCTTCTTTATTGCCATTGATCTTGTCGTATGTTGCATGAACGTGGCATCCGTTGGAGAGAAATGCCATGTCGGTCATGGATTATTCGTTCTTGTTGATGATTTCCTTCGCCAGCGACAGGTAATTCTTGCTGCCGGTGCTGTCGGCATCATAGAGGATGACGGGCAGACCGTGGCTGGGACTCTCACTGAGCTTCACGTTGCGCTGGATGACGGTCTTGAAGACCAGTTCCTGAAAATGACGCTTCACCTCGTCGTAGATCTGGTTGGCCAGACGCAGACGGCTGTCATACATCGTCAGCAGAAATCCCTCGATCTCCAGACGTGGATTGAGCTTGCTCTTGATGATTTTGATGGTGTTGAGCAACTTGCCGATGCCTTCGAGGGCGAAATACTCACACTGCACAGGGATGATGACGGAGTCGGCTGCCGTCAGCGCATTCACGGTGATCAGTCCCAAGGAGGGAGAGCAGTCGATGAGGATATAGTCGTATTCATTGCGGACGGGAGCCAGCAGACGGCTCACTACCTTCTCGCGCTTCTCGATGTTGAGCATTTCTATTTCGGCGCCCACCAGGTCGATGTGGCTGGGGATGATGTCCAGTCCTTCGATGTCGGTGGTGTAGATGGCCTCGCGCACGTCGCACTCACCGATCAGGCATTCGTAAAGCGAACCTTCCAGCGTGTTGATATCCACCCCGAAGCCGCTGGACGCATTGGCTTGGGGGTCGGCGTCTATCACGAGCACCTTCTTCTCCAATGTCGCCAGCGAGGCGGCCAGATTGATCGAGGTCGTCGTCTTGCCCACACCGCCTTTCTGATTGGCTAACGCTATGATTTTTCCCATTGATAAATAGATGTTGTCACTAATTAGACCGCAAAGTTACATATTTTATACGACAATCTGCTATTTTTATCCTTTTTTTGGTACTTTTGCACCTGTCAATAAAGGATATTTATGAAAAATAAAAAACCGTTAATACTTATTTCCAATGATGATGGTTATCGGGCCAAAGGACTCAACTGCCTGATAGAGATGCTGAAAGACTTGGGTGATATCCTCGTCTGCGCACCGGATGCGGCTCGTTCGGGTTTCGCTTGCGCTTTCTCGGCTGTCGATGTGCTGAGGCTGACCAAGCGGAGCGAGATGCCTGGCGTCGAGGTGTGGTCGTGCAACGGCACGCCGGTCGATTGCCTCAAACTCGCCCTCAACCAATTGTGTGGCGACCGCCAGCCTGCTATCGTCATCGGGGGCATCAACCACGGCGACAATGCTTCTGTCAACGTGCATTATTCGGGCACGATGGGCATTGCCATCGAGGGATGCATGAAGTATTTGCCTTCTGTGGCGTTCTCGATCTGTGATTACCGTGAGGATGCTGATTTCGAGCCTCTCCGGCCGTTGGTCAGACATATCGTGCAAAAGATCTTGAGGGAAGGCCTGCCGCTTGGGGTGTGTCTCAACGTTAATTTCCCGCTTGGCGAATGGAAAGGGGTGCGCGTGTGCAGGATGGCACGGGGCACCTGGTATAATGAGTGTGTCAAAGAGTCACATCCCAGGGGATATGACTATTACTGGATGGTGGGCAGTTACCGCAACGATGAGCCGGAGGCCGAGGATACCGACAACTGGGCGCTCACTCATGGTTATGTGGCCATCACACCCACGCAATATGATGTCACCCATTACGGCATGATGAAGGAAATGGGGGCATGGGATTTTCCCGATGATTTGTTGAAGAATTCTGGCCAATGAAATATTATCTGATTGTGGGGGAGGCGAGTGGTGACCTCCATGCTTCTCATTTGATGAGAGAAATCAAAAAAGCTGACAATGAGGCGGAGTTTCGCTTCTTTGGTGGTGACTTGATGGCCGCACAGGGTGGCACGCTCGTGAGGCATTATCGTGATACGGCATATATGGGCTTTGTCACGGTCGTCAGACATCTGCCTTCTATCTTCCGCAATATGGCCTTGTGTAAGAATGACTTGCGTGAATGGCGGCCCGATGCGGTCATTTTGGTCGATTATCCGGGGTTTAACCTTGATATAGCGCACTTTGTGCACACTGAAAAGATTGCCAAGGTGTTTTATTATATCTCCCCCAAAATATGGGCTTGGAAGGAATATCGTATCAAAAACATCAAGCGCGATGTCGACCACCTCTTCTCCATTCTTCCTTTCGAGGTGGATTTCTTTGAGCGAAAACATCATTACCCCATCCATTACGTGGGCAATCCCACGGCGGATGAAGTCATGATGTTTAAAAAGAATTATTCCGAAACATTTTTACAGTTTTGCGAGCGCCACGCCTTAAGCCAACAACCCATCATCGCCTTGTTGGCGGGAAGCCGTCGCTCTGAGATCAAGGACAATCTGCCGCGGATGATGTTGATGCTGGAGCATTTTCCCGACTATCAGTTTGTGTTGGCTGGCGCGCCATCCGTCGATGATGAGATCTACCGGCCTTTCATAGAGGGGAGCCGTGTGCGACTGGTGCACAACGAGACGTTCGCTCTCTTGTCGCATGCCACCGCAGCACTTGTCACCAGTGGTACGGCAACGCTGGAAACCGCACTCTTCGGGGTGCCTCAGGTGGTTTGCTATGCCGTGCCGATGGCCCGGTTCTGGGGGATCATCCGCCGTCTTTTCCTCAAGGTGAAGTATGTGTCGCTTGTCAACCTGATTGCCGATCGTGAGGTGGTGCCCGAACTGGTCGTAGACACCTATAGTGATGAGCGCCTTCTTCGCGAATTGCGGGCCATCATGCCTGGTGAGGAGGGGCGCGAGCGGATGCTCAGTGGCTATGCGCTCATGCGTGAGGCAATCGGAAAACCTGATGCTCCTGCCAATGCAGCCCGCCTCATGGTCGGCTTGTTGAAAGGTTAGTCGATGGGGTGATAGTTGTCGCGCTCACCGGCGATATAGGCTTTCCCGTCCTGTATGAGATAGATACCCAGATCTGTGAAATAACCTGTCATTTGCATGTTGCGTAGGTCGTCGAAGGCTTGTTCGGGACTTCCGTAGGTCTTGGCTTGGTCAAGAATGTTGCAGAAACTCATCTCTTTGTGTTCTTGATTGAAGGTGGCCAACCATTCATTTTTCTCTCTGTCGCCGATGACAAAAATTTTTTCCATAGTCTTTTTGATTTGTTTTGTTGTTTGATAGTTTGTTATTTGATAGTTTATCTATCGTTTTCGGTTGCAAAGTTAAGGGTTTTAGAAGGATAGACGAGTTGTTTGTGCCTTTTTTTGAACGTTAACGTTTTCGCTATCCTTTATCCTTTTTCCCTCTTTTTTGTGAGTGCCTTGGCACTTTTTCAGCTTTTAAAACTTTTAAATATCCCTTTTTCCTCCTTTTTTATTTTATAATATTTATTCTCTTCTCTGCAGCCAGAGGCTGAATTTTGAATAATTTTGAAAATAATTTTGATTGATTTCTCGGCGTAGCCGACTTCTTTATCAAGCACGCAAAGCGTGCTGAGTAAGAATCAGCCTTCGGCTGGAAATGACGTAAAAAGATGAAAGATGAAAAATGAAAGATGAAAGATGAAATGAAAAGATGGCAAAATGGAAAAAGGGTAAAGAATATCTGGGAACGCTTATTAGTCAAAGGTTTTTTCCTCCTTTTTGTGAGTGCCTTGGCACTTTTTCAAGTTTTATTATCTTCTTTTTCAGCCTTTTTTATTTTATTCTTTTAATCCATCTATTAGCTTCAAGCTCATAGATGAGACCAAGCATATATGGAATGCGCTCAAGCGAATATCAAGAAAATAAAAAAGGAATAAAAATTATACAAATGACATTCTTGGCGTTGACAAAAACCAGAAAAAAGCAAGCGTTTCACAAAAAGAGATAAAAAGCTCAGCATGCTAATGGTTTGAGAGTGTGTAGGAGTTCTGTTTGTTGCGTTGCCAACGCAACATACGGGACGTGCACCAAAAGAAAGGTGAAGCCTTTTTCATTTTCTGCAGTTTTTCATTTTTTCATTTTCCCATCTTCATCCTTCATCTTTCATTTTTAATTTCCTGCAGTTTTTCATTTTTCATTTTTAATTTTTAATTTTTAATTTATTAATTCTACTTTGATCTTCTGCTGCATGATGAGCACCACAAAGAAGATAAATTGGATAAAGGTGACGATGCTCATGAGCACGTTCTCCTGAAAAAACTGCAAGGCGAGCACATACACCATGAAGGCATAGAGACATTTTCCCACCCCGCTGCCGTTGCGCATCAGCCGGTAGGTGTAGCCGGAATACAGACCGTAGACCATGGCAAACAACGCCACACCGGCATAGGAGAAATCCTGGAAGAACGGCTGAAACACCGTATAGACATTCGTGGGCAACGGCACCCAGACAAACTCCTGCAATTTGATGTTGACCTCATACTCGCCGCCAAAACGGTTGAGGAAGAGGTACACGGTTTGGAAGGTGTGTGAGCCAAACTGTGTCGACAGGTCTTCTGTCACCCGTTCGAAGGCGACGGATGGCGAGAGCACGTAGATGGCGAAGAAGTCGAGAAACGTCATGGCCTCTCCGGGTTCGGCGTCTTCTTTATAATCGCGGGCAAGATTGATGACGAAAAACAACAGCACGATCGCCAGTATCGAAAAGACTATCGACCGCATCCTGATCACTCGTTTCTCATAAAGGATAAAGAGCAGGGCGGCGAAGAGAAAGAACAGCATGCCTTTCTCCATGATGGCAAACGCACTCATCATACTCGCCAGGACGATGGTGAGCACCTGCCATAGCGGCACCTTGGGATACTGCCAGATGGCCACCACAAGCAACACCTGGTTGAGCACGTAGGAATAGTTGAGAAAACCGTAACTCTCATCTCCATAGACCGCCAGGATGCGGAGGTTGCTGAGCATGTCGCTGCTGTCGAACATCATCACGACCTTCATGATCTGATAGAGATAGAGTGGGGTGATGACCATCGAGATGACGTAGAGGGCATTGAAGATCGAACGGTTCATCTTGGGGATGCTGCTGCTGCGCTTGCCGTCGTCGCTCCTGTCGGGTAACACGTAGTAAGTGATGAGGGCGGAGAGACAGAAGATGGGCATCCAGAGCAACAGACAGGTGTAGAACTGCTGTCCGAGGGGATAGAGCAGGTTGCCCTGAAACTGAAACATCACCAGGATGGCGAGCCATATCGCCGTCGTGATGGTCCAGGGGGCAAACAGGTCGCCGATGCGGAAAGCAAGGAAGGCGACGAGCAGGATGGCCATGATGATGATGCCTACGATCTCCATGATGCTTGCTTGTATATCTGGTATTTCCGCCGGCCAAGCACCACCCATGTGGTGACGGTCAGTCCGATGAGGAGGAAGGAGAGCACATAGCCTGTGGTGGCGGGTGCCGAGGGCTTCAGTGGTACGGTGGCATTGCTCAGCGTCACAAACGTGGTGGGTGTGCGGCCGGCGATGGCCTCTGCGCGGCGTTGCTGCTCCAGGGCGGCATTATACGACTTGAAGGCGTTCTCATACTCTTTCATCAGATGGTCTTCCATCTGCTGTACCTTCACCGAGGTGATGTCCTGATGGCTGTCGGCAAAGGTGATGTAATCATTGCGCACACGGTCGAAACGTTCTTTGGCGACGGCGGTCTTCTGGCGGGAGATGACCACATCGCGGAGAGTGCGCTGCCGCAGGTATTTCTCCAGCAGATGCTGCAACTTCACGCGCACGCTGTCGGCCAGCATGGCTGCCACGACAGGATCCTGGTCGACCACTTGCAGTTGGATGGTGTTGTATTTTGTGGAGACCTTCGAACGGATGTTGTCTTGGATGATGTCCATCACCTTGTCGCTGTCGCTCTCTGGGGTGCGAAAAAGATCGGTGAGAGGCCCCCACCAGGGGCGGCGGTGATGGTCAAGCAGGTAGTGGTGGTAATCGGTGCCATAGCCTTCTATGCGCACGTGGCTCATCGACTCGGCAAAGGCGCGGGTGGTGATGAGCCGGTTGTAGACCTCGGGCAGCCGCACGCCTTCCTGTTCGTCGCCCAAGGCACTCTTGGCCCACGCCGCCATGTTGTTGAGGCCGAGCAGCAGGTCGGTCTCCTGGCGCTCATCGCTCACCTTCACCTCGGCGGCATATTCTTTAGGGATGCTGCCGGCGACCACAAGGGCGAGCACCACGGCCAAGAGGATGACGATGAGGTAGGCTTTCTTGTGCCTGCCGCATTCTTCCAGGGCACTCCATGTCTCACGGCTGCTGTCCATCGCTCCTTCGTCCTTGACTGTCGTTAGCTCTTTAGTCCTTGGCTTCCACGATACGGAAAATCTCGCTGCGGCGCTTCCACATCAGCACGCCCACGCGCAGCATCGCACCCAGAAACATGAAGGTGAGCAGCACCGACAGTTTCGACTTGTTGCTGTGCTTGATGGGCACCGATGCCGACTGCACGACGGTGAAGGCGGGCGTGCGCTCCTGCACCTTGGCCTTCGAGAGTTGCAATTGCTCGTAGACCTGTGTATAGGCGTTGAATTTCAGCTGCATGTCGTTCTCCAGGTCGTCTTGCTTCGATTTATACGATTGCAGGATGACCTCCTGGTTGGCATCCGAGAAGGCGGCATACTGCTGGCGGGCTTTGACATATTGCTCACGGGCCTCCATGAACAGCCGTTCCATATAGGCCAGGTCGTTGCGGGCTTTCTGCGTGCGGTAAACGGTGATGAAATGCTGCAGGCGGTTCTTCACCGAGTCGGCCATGGTGGCTGCGATCACAGGATCCTGGTCGGTCACCTCGATGGTGATCACGCTGGTCTTCTTGTCCACGCTGCAGTCGATATTGTCACTGATGCCATGGGCGATGTTGTATTGGTCTTTCGTCAACCTGAAGGGGTTCACCTTGCCGTCGTTGCTGCCGCCAAAGCTGCCGTCGTCGGTGAATTTCTGCACCAGGGAGGCCAGCCAGCGCCCCGGTGCTGTCCACCAGCCGTGGCGGTTGTGGTTCTTCAGGTAGTCATAATAGTCGGTGCGCAACTTGCCGTCCTTGGTCTCCACGGGGATGGTGAACAGGCTGACGAGGAAGTCGGTGCTGCCGATTAGGTCGGGATAGAGTTCGGGATAGATGGCGTCGTTGCTGTTGCCGAAGTTCATGTCCATGCCCACCATGGAGGCGAGCGACGAGATGTTGGAGGTGAGACTGTTGCTTGATGATGTCTCTGGTGCGAGCATCACACTCGACTTGTATTCCTTCGGCGTGCCGAAGGCCACGGCCAGTCCGAGCACGGCGGCGAGCCCCACGAAGAGGCACATCATGGTCTTGTCGCCTTTGACAGCCTTGAGGAGGGCGAAAAAGTCAAGTACGATTTTCTTGCTCTTGTATGCTTCCATGTCCTTCCGGTTTTGCGCTATTTCACGATGTTGGCGATGGTGGCGATGATGGCGGCAAACGAACCTACCGAGGTGGCGATGCTCAGCGTCTCTTGCAGCGAGGTCTTGCTGATGGGCTTCGAGGGCACCACGATCTCGCAGCCGGGCATCGGTTTAGCCTTGTGTCCCACCTTGGCCACCTTACCATTCATATAAATAATGTAGGTCTGCTTTTTCTTGGCTTTGCTGCCGAAACCGCCGGCCTGGTCGATGTAGTAACTCACGCTCTTGCCATCCTCGTAGACCACGGAGTTGGGGTGCATCACCTCACCGCTGATCTTCACCGTACCGGTATATTGTGGCACGATGATGCGGTCGCCCTCGCGCAGCACGATGTCGTCGTCGCCGCCAGGATTGTTCATGGCCAGGTCGAGGTCGATACCGACGGGATAGGTCTCACCCACCTCATATTTCTGCAACTGCTGCTGCTGGCTGATGTTGGCCAGACTGGCGTTGCCGCTGCGTGCGATCTGCTCCTGCAGGTTCACCTCTGCTTGCTCACGTGCTTTCTTCAGGGCCTCCACGGCGTTCATCCGCTCCTCCATCGTGTAGCGGCGCTCCAGTCGGGCACCCTTGATATAGGCGCGGTCGTTCACGCCGCCAGCCATCTTCACCAGTTCGCTGATGCGCATGTTCTTCGTAGAGATGGTATAGGTGCCGGCAAACATCACCTCTCCCTCGATGGTCACGTTCTGCTGCTTGTAGGATCCAGGGCTCTTGCGCACATACACCTCGTCAAAAGGCATCAGGGTGAAGCCGGGCTCCGCGTCACCGTCGATGATGAAGCCGTCTTTCAGTTGGAAGCTGAAATTCTGGGCGATGATGGAGTCGGTGCTCATGGCGGTGGGATTGGTGATCCGTCGTGCCACGTCAATCTTCACTGTCGAGGCGGTCTCTTTCAGTCCGCCGGCTTGCAGGATAAAGTCCTCGATGGTCTCGTTGGCGGCATAGCGGTAGATGCCGGGATAGTGCACCTCGCCATGGATGGTGAGCGTCTGCTCTTGCATCATGTCCTGCCGGGTGGGGATGAAGAGCACGTCGTTGGGTTTCAGTTCGATGTCGGTCTTGGTGCCGTTGAGGATGCCGTCCACGTCCACCTGCACGACCTCTAAGGTGCGGTCGGGGCGCATGCGGTGCATCACGGCATGGGCGGTGAAGGCTTCCTCCTTCAGTCCCTCGGCATGTTCGATGAGTTGTCTCACGGTGGTGATCTCACCGCCTACCTGGTATTTGCCGGGATGGAAGACGGCGCCCTTCACCTCCGCCATGTTGCTGTAGCGGTCGATGATGGAGTCCACGGTCACGGAGTCACCGTCGGCCATGGTGAACGACGCGAGGTCAAACTCATCCACGGTGTAGATGGACCGCTCGCGGCCAGTCTTTCTGATCACGCGCACCGATTTCTTGTAGGCGTCGCCGGTAAAACCGCCAGCATACTTGAGGAGGGCGGAGAGACTCTCGTTGCGCTTCATCTCATAATACATCGGGCGCTTCACCTTGCCGTCGATGCACACGAGGCAGTCGTAGCTGCCCACCATGATCATGTCGTTGTCCTGCAGCCTCACGTTGCCGGTCATGCGGCCGTTGAGGAGATAGTCGTAGATGTCGACGACGGAGATCAGTTGGCTGTTGCGGTAGACACGGATATTGCGCAGCGTACCCAGGTCGGTCACGCCGCCGGCCATGTAGAGGGCATGGAAGACGCTGGCGAAGGCCGAGAGGGTATAGGTGCCGGCCACTTTCACGTCACCCACCACGTTGACCATGATGGAGCGGGTCTCACCTACGGTGAGGCGGATCTTTGAACTCTGGTAGCGGGCGCCGAGTTTCGAGCGGATGGTGGCATTGGCCTGGTTGACGGTCATGCCGGCCACATGCACGGGACCGTAGCCCTCGATGACCACCGATCCGTCAGGGGAGACGGTACTCTCGATGGTCTTCTGCGAGGCACCGTAGATGTCGATATACACGGCGTCGCCAGGACCGAGACGGTAGGTCTCTGGCGTGGCGATGTTCATGTTGGGCTCGAAGGAGAGTTTCTTGTTGTTGAACATGTCGTGACCGTAGATCTTCTTCTTCTCCTTCTTCATCCGCTCCACGAGGTTCTCATACATGGTGATGGTGTCGCCGGGGAGCCAGCTGTCCAACTCGTTCTGGAACTCCAGAAACTCGTCGTCTTCATCATCGAAGGTGCGCAGGGTCACCTTGTCGTCTTTGATGCGCATGCCCGAACTGTAGCGGTTGAGGTCACCGCTGTAGTCAGCTAACTTGTCGTCATACTGCCCGTCGAGCATCTGTGTCTTCTTCTTGTCACGGGTGCGGTCGGTACTGGCTTCCGTACTGTTGCTCATGGCGCCGAGCCCCTGTTCCTTGGCGATGCGCTCGTATTTCTTCTTCACACGGCGGATCTGGTTGATGTCCACGCCGCGCTGCATCAGTTGCACGGCGATCTGCTGCTGCGAGGTGCCGCTCTGATGCTCCTTGACGATGTACTTAAACACCTGGTCGTCGGTCATCGACTGTGCTGAGACCCATAGGGGCAGCAGCATGGCCAGGAAAAGTAGTATGATGTGCTTTCTCATAACCTTTGGTTTTCTCTTCTTCTTATCAGAACACCCTGCCGCTGAGCATGCCGTAGATGGTGCTCAGGATGATTTTCACGTCGAGTGCTAATGTGCGGTTCTCCAGATAGCGGATGTCCATGTCGAGCCGCTTGAGCATCTTCTCCATCGTGTCGGTATAGCCGTTGTAGAGGGTGGCTTCCGACGTGAGGCCGGGCCGCATCTGGTAGATGAGCACATAGTCGTGGGTGTGCTCCATGATCTGGTCGATATAGTATTTGCGCTCAGGGCGGGGACCTACCAGCGACATGTCGCCGATCAGCACATTCCACAGTTGCGGCAACTCGTCGAGGTGGTGCTCGCGCATGAAACGCTCAAAGGGGGTCGATTTCACGGAGTCGCTCTGGGCGATGAGTTGCGGACCCTCGTCCTCTACCACGGTGCTCAACGTGCGGAATTTATAGATGGTGAAGGGCTTGCCGCCCTTGCCGATGCGCTCCTGCTTGAAAATCACAGGCCCGTTTTTCTGCAGCATCATCACGATGGCGATGGCAAGGAAGAAGGGTGACAGCAACACCAGCCCCACCAGTGCGCAGACAAAGTCTGTCACCCGCTTCACCACATGTTGCCATGGGCGCATCTTATCGTGACTGTAGGCCAGACTGGCTGGCTGCTCATTGTAGACTCTAGACAAAATGATGTTTATTAAGATGGGCGGAAACCGTTCTCTTGATGGATAGAGCAATTGTTCCTACTCATTATTTATATATATAACCCATATTTTTAAAAATTGTTGCAAAGATAGTTCATTTTATTTAAAAAAATGCCATTCATCACCGAAAATCACCGTTCGCTCTCTTTTTGCTGTCTTTTGACCCGATTTTTCAACGTCCAGTCCTGATTCATCAGTTTTGCAAAGAAAAGTGTTACCTCACAGACTACATTTCCTTGCAAAACAAATTTTTTGTCTTGTCAACAACTTTCGAGGACTGACTTTGGCGCCATTTAAGATAATTTAATACTTTTGCGCCCTTTTTTTTATTAAAAAAAGATTTTTCTTTTGGTGTTTTTACAAAAATGGTTAACTTTGTGCCGTAATTTGCAACATTCCGAAACGATATCATTATCGTGTCTAAACAATAAAAAAGCGTGAAACGAAAAGGAGGTTTACGAAATTATTCATGTCGAGGTCAGGATTGAGCAAGTCCTATCCCAACAATATAGCATTGAAAAAATCTCACGATTTCTAAACCGCTTCTGAGTGGTTTTTGATTTCAAAATCTCTCGCAGGACAATATTGAACAAATTTGTTCTTAATCTACCTAAAAATGTTGAATACAGAACGGTCTGATAACATGTTGGGGGCCAACATGGGAGTGCGATAAAGTAAAAATCCATGATAGTCAGGCATATCTTTACCATAAAAATAATAATATCAATCACATAAAATTTTAATTGTATGAATAAAAAATTACTGTTATTATTCATGTCGGTCTTTGTCTCGATAGGGACGTGGGCCCAAAGCCTTACTATTTATTGTCCTGGACCTGATCAATTATCAGATTCTGATATTAATTATGACTTCAGTAGCTATACGGAAGTTGTGCTTACTGGTTCTTGGGGGAATAATGACTTAGGTAAAGTAAAGAACAAAGTCAACAACACCTCCGTGACTACTATTGATGCTTCTAATGCTACCTTTGCGTATAACGCATATGCTTGGCCGACCCCATCGAGTTGTCAAAACTTTAGTGAGTTTAATACTCTCAAGCATGTTGTCATCTCATCAAATACAAATGATTCTAATAACCCTTATAGTAATAACATGTTTCCTAGTTCTATTGAAACAGTTACTTATAAGGGTGTTGTCGCCAATATCAGCGGTAGTAATGCTACCATTCAGACGAGTGGTTCTACACCAACCACAGACGAGAATTTTCTGAAGACCCTTCTTGAAGATAATGGTAAAACAGTAACCATGGAGGCTGCTGCCCAAACCAATTGGGATTCCACAACACAAACCTTGACCCTTTCTGAAAGTGATGCTGATGATATTGCCAGTTTAACTAATCTCTATGGTTCAGCCGATAATATCAAAAAAGTGGTGTTCCCCGATGGATCAGTTTGGGAGCGCGATACAGATGATCTTACAAAAGGTACGTTGACAACTACTCAGGATCCAGACACTCATGCATCAGTCCTCGAGGCTGCAGGTCTGCCTGTGACGACAACGACCACCGTTCAGGTACTGGGCAAATATGTTTCGATTGTTGACGGCAAGACCATTCTCACCATCCCAGATGATGAGACGGGAGATGTGGTGACATCTACACCAGCCAATAGCACCAAACTGACACAGGCAGAGAAGAATGCCTTGGCTGCAGCCACCGATTTGGTCGTGAAAGGTAATCTGACGGATACTGATTGGGGTGGTCTGAACACCAACCTTACAAATGTGACGACGCTTGATCTTCATGATGCCATGATTTCCCAAAATTGCAAGCTTAGTGGTCAAATTAAAGCATCAGTTGAAAATCTTACCTTGCCTGCTAATCCTAATTATACCAGTGTGCCTCAGCAATTTGCTTATCAGGCAGCAAGTCTATCAAACGTCACATTCCCTGACCAAATCACTGTGATCAATGCTCAAGCATTCTTCCAGTGCCCAGCTTTGCAAACCGTGGCATTGCCAGACAACCTCACCACTATTGGTCCAGAAGCGTTCAGCAAGTCTGGCCTCACAGAATTGGTGCTTCCTGGATCATTGACCAGCGTTGGCCATGATGCTTTCTTCCAGTGTGAAGACTTGGAGAATGTGGAGATGGAGATGTTGAATGGCAGTTGTACTTTTGATTACGAAGCATTTGGATCATGTTTCCAATTGAAACACGTCACCCTCTCTGAAGGTGTAACCAGCATCCCAGATCAAATGTTTGACAAATGTGGTATGCTGGAGTCCATCCGTATCCCGTCTACTTGTAGGACTATTGGTGAAGAGGCCTTTAATATCTGCGCCAGCCTTCATAACATCGTCATTCCAGAGGGTGTACAGTTAATAAAGCATGGAGCCTTCGCCAATTCTGGTATTACTGATGTCTATGTGATGGCAACTTCTACGGAATCTGTGCCAAAAATTTACAGTATGGGACACGGTAACCAAGGAAGCGATACAGGTACTTTCGGAAGCGGTATGGTGACCTCTAATAGTGCTGACCCCTACGGTAAACATAGTGGTGATATTGGAACTGCCGATGAGGAGACCATTCTCTCCTGGTATCAGGAAGAAATGTCTGACGGACGTCTGGGAGTCGGTGGTGGCAACTGTATGGTTCGCCTTCACTATCCTGAGAACATGAGATATTTCTACGACGGGTATGAGAACCCTTTATCTGATGCACAAAATAAGACGGGATGGGAAAGTCCTGAAGATCGTCTTTCTGAAAGCGTATTAGCTGCAAAGATGGCTGCCATCAATAGTGGTGACACTCACTATATCTCAGATGGTTATGCTGCTGGTGACAATCAGTATCCAGCTTTCGGTACTGACAAGGATGGTAATTACTGGCCACGTGCTACAGATTATTATCTCCGTCTGGAGTCTGGTGATCCTGCTATCTACGGACTTTCTGAGCCATCATCCATGGGTTGGAGACAATTGCCTATCCAGACCACCTCAAGACCTGATGATTACATCTTCTCCAAGGAATATGATGACACCTGGTACACGATGTGCTTCCCTTGGGATATGGAAGACAACACCCTCTTCTCTGCTTTCAACCAGAAACTTGAGATCACTGAGTTTGTTGGTGTGGAGGTTGTGGACGTGACCACCAATGAAGAAAAGGCTGAGAATAAGGAGAGTTATAATCTGATTTTCCACTTCGACGAAGTGGCCGGCACCTACTATGTTACAGAAAACCACTTAACTGATGGTCTGAGGTATGAGCGTGTGAATGACTACACAGTTGATGGCTCGCCAACCACCCGTGTAGAAGAAGTGCAAACTGCTGCAGGTACTATTGAGAAGAAATACTATACCTATCACCGAGTTGAAGGTAGCGAAGGTCCCGAATATGTGTACTGGCCGTTTAACATGCCAGCAGATAAGAAGGATTACACTGATGATCAGGCAGCCATGGCCGAGCGCTATTTGGACATCCTTCATATCATGGTCTTCGCCGGTCATCCTTACATGATCCATCCGTCAGTCGGAGCCAATCCAATCAAACCTCCTGTGAAGTGTGTGATTGCTGGTGTCACCAAGTTGCCGGCTGAGCAAATTGCAACCTTGGCAGAAGAAAACAAAGTGACCAAACGCACAACGACTGATGGTAAGGCTTATCACCAACCAGGTAATACCTATTTCAAGGACGAGAGTTACTATACCTTCATCGGTAACGTGGATGATTATGAAGATGGAGTAACTCCACGCAAAATGATGACCTCTGCTGATAGTCCTTATGCTTACTTCTTGGCTGTCGACCTGACAAACGGTAAGGATCCGAGCGATCCAAAGTCGATCTATCCGAAGTATTATCGTAAGTCCAACGCAAATGAAAGTCAGCCATCCTGGTCACAGTATTCGGCCATCATCCGTCCTGATGCCAATGCTATCGAAAGCATTGAGAAATTTATAGAGATCAATTCCAACGGTGGATCCAGCTCAGGAGTCAATGGTTTTGACGTGCAGTTTGGTGAGTGGGAAGTTGTGACACCCGACGCCATCGAGGAGATTATCTTTGAAGCAGAGAAGAACAACCAGCCTGTAAAACGTATCAACGTCAATGCTGTGTTCAACATCAAGGGTCAGGTGGTGCGTGAAGGTACCTCAGTGGAAGGACTGCCGCGCGGACTCTACATCGTGAATGGTAAAAAATATATGGTGAACTAATACGAAGGAGATAAGACAATGAAAAAGATATATTTGCAACCCACCATCGAAATAGATCTCGCTGAGTCCTACCGCCTGATCTGTGCCAGTCCGGAAAAGAAAGTGCACCCTTCAGCAGAATGGGGTGATGTCGGTGAATATGCTCCATCCATCTGGGTAAACGAGCGTCATGACCCCACGACAGACTGGCCTTCAGTGGAGATCGAGGAGGACACGAAGAATCTTTGGAGCCGATAAGTATACACTTATTCGTAATAAAAGATAATTTTCCTTACATCATCAAGGCGCACTCCGAATGGGGTGCGCCTTGATGGTTTTCGGGGGTAGAATATTTGTTCCCTGACTATTTATCAAAAAGGCTGTCGAGTGTGACGGTCCGCTGGAATATACTGCTGTGGATACCATATTTCAAGCCGAAAGTGGTCACAAGGACCATCTGCACATGATGACGCTTGCTGACATGTTCCTGCATCCAATTCAAGCGATGGCGTAGTTTCATCTCATAGTCTTTCCTGACTTCAAATTCCGCATTGACAAACTTCATCTCACAGAGGTTGACTACCCTGTCAGACCGGTTGATGACCAGGTCTATCTGCATACCTTCCTGCTCCTCCATCCCTTTTAGTGTCCAGGCGGAGTTTTCCGAATTGACACCGGCAATCCCCAAAGCCGCTTTCACTTGTGAAACATTTTGTTTTTAGTGGCAAAATAACAAAAAAACCATCCAATTATCCAAACAAAGTTACTGCTTATTTGTCCACGAAAGGCAACAAAAACCCTTTCGTGGATGATTTGACTACGCTTATTTGTCCACGAAAGACATAAAACACCCTTTCGTGGACAATTTGATTTTCACTTTTTCCTATCATCATCAAGTTTTAGGCTTTTGCGTCTATGGTATTGACCTTAACTGAAAAAGGTTTGACTTTAACCATCAAGGCGCACCCCATTCGGAGTGCGCCTTGATGGTTTTCGGGGTCCATTTGACGGAAGGGCCAAAAGGTTTTTTCTCCCTTTTTTAATTTTATTGATTTGCAGCTCATCGGGATTTGCAATCCCGATGAACCGAGTATAAGGATTTTTAATCCGAAAAAAGCATTACAAATGCTAATACTCGATTCGGCCGGATTGCAAATCCGCCCGAGCCGCCCGAGCCGCCCATCCTAATTTTTCATCTTTCATTTTTCATTTTTCATCTTTCTCTTCCCAGAGTTGGGGGGCGGAGGGGGAAGAGGAGCTTTCGTCATCCACTTCCTCGAAGGTGTAAGTGTTGGCGGTATTGAGATCATCTCCCGATGTGGTGCCACCCTCATAGATGATGGTGCCCATCGTTGTGGTGGAGTTGATGGAGACGATATCGGTCTCAGGACGGATATATTGATTTTTTCTCATGATGCAGTCCTCCCTTATTTGATGATTCTCTTACCGTTGACAACATAGACGCCCTTGGGCAATCTTTCAAACGAACGGCCCATATACTGGCCGTTGACATGATAGATATCAGCCTGTCCGATGATCTGGTCGCCGATAAAGACCGGACGGATACCGTCGGTCGCCTCCTCCATGGAGATACCGATGCTCATCGTGCCGGCAGCCGTCTCAGGCATAACGACATATGCCCGTCCGCCATGCAGGGTGGATGCCTTGCCCACCATTTTCAGCACGTTGTCACGCATAAGCGCCAGGTGCTTGCCATCTGCTGGCAGGACGACGGGCTGCAAGGTGCCGGCAAACTGCCATCCGTCAATCTCATCAGTCATCGCCTGTGAACAGTCGAAGGTCACCTTGTGGAAGGTGAGATCGCTCACGTCTGCCACAGGCATGACGAGATAAGGCTTTCCTGCCACGACAGCCATCTCGCTGGGAGCAGCAAACGACAGTTCTACATGTGTCATTCCGTCTTGCGACAGATCGTTCACCGACTGGAACTTCTCGATGCTCACCCCTTCGCCAAACACCTCAAGCAGTTGTTGCTCATTGGCGCTGAAGGGCAGACAGATGGCATTCCACTCACCGCCATAGATAGACTTTCGGTTGAGCAGTGTCACATCCGCTGTGAGTTGATTATATTTCTCATTGTCGGTCACGGCATCGCTGCTGGACACATCGTATGCCACTTCATAGACAGCCATCTCGCGCAATTTGCGGTCAAGATAGGAGAAACGCTGCTGCAGATAGGTTTGCACCTGTCCCACTGCCGCTGCATACGTGGTGAACGAGGTGTTGGCGCTGACGCCTGTCACGCCCTGTCCGCTGAGTGTCCATCCCGCTCCGCCGTCAGTGGAGGAGTAGTTGAGGGCCTGCGACTCATCCACTGTGGTCGCCAGGGTGGTGAGGGCTTCCAGCAGGGTTTCCTCCAGGTTGTCGTCCGTGCCGTAAATCTCCTCCCACCGGTCGATGACGGCAGAGGCAAACCACGGTTCATTCCACAATTGCTGGATTTTCGTCTTCCAAGCCGAGTTCTTACCCGCGTTGACCAGCAGTCCCTCATAGGATCCTTCAGTGTCATAGTCACTCATCAGTCCGGTGTTGCTCATATCAAAGGAGGCGGCGTTGTTGTAGGCTGCGTCATTGTTCCACAACGGTCCGAAGCACAATTGCTCATCGTCTGCCTCTTTGAAGGCGAAGATATCTGACAGTCCGTCATAACGGCCAAGAATCTCTGTGGCGATATACCAGTTGACGAACGAAGTTTTATCGATGCCTGTGCCGTCGGTAGCCGCCCACATCGGATCAAAGAAAGCCTTGAAGGTCGTATTGAAAGCCTCGCGCGCAGCACTCTTCACACTGGGATTCTTGATGGTGACATAGGGTGTGTTGTCATCGCCACTGATCACATGGTCAGTGGGATCCACCTCGTCGGCACCGGTCATCTCCACGAAATAGCCCGTATCCTCATCCACATCCACACGGTTGGCGTCAGCCTCCAGGTATTCCGTCACCTGATAGGTGCCTACGTAGGTACCGTTGACGACCAGATCAATGAAACAGTATCCCGGTGTGAACGGCATGCCCAGCGCATCACCCAGGTGTTTGGTGAGGGCATTGCGCACCAGACTCTTGTCGCCGGCATTGGCCATCAGCACCCAGTTGCGCTTCTTCACCACGGCGTTTGTCTCCGGTCCTAAGAGGTAATGCTTATAGGAGGCCGTCACATTGCCCAGGTCATCCTTCACGTCCTTGGCAAACTGTATCCGATACGACTTCTTGTCGGTGCCCGTCCAGGTGGTGGTGCCACGGCCACGGATCTTCATATTGGCACTCTCTTCCACAAACGGTGTCAGGGTGCCGTTGGCGTCAATCACCTCGATGGCCGCCTGTGTCCATGCCCCACTACTGGGTTCTATCTCCGCTCCCTCTGCCGTGTCGATATAGATAGTAGGCAGGTCGGTGAGTTGGATGCGCTCAACGGGTTCGACGCCCCCTTCCACGAAGACGATCTTGGGCGTGCTGCCATCGGCGGTTGTGATGAAGGCGCGCGCACCCGGGTAGTCGGCGGTCGTGCTCCATTCCTCGGCCTTCGGCAGTGCCACCAGTGAGTTGTCATCCGTATAGATGTCGTTGTTGAAGATATAGTTGCCGCTGATGGGGATGTTTTTGGTAAACAAGGAGGCCTTGAAGATATGCACATCATCGAATGTCACCTCGTTCCCGTTGAAACTGCCCCAATGGGTATCGTAAGAGAACACCACCTCATTGAATTTCCCAAAGGTGTTGACATTGCTGGCAGGCTTGATGAGATAGGGCACGCCAGCCATCAGGTCTTTCGTCGCAGGGGCGGAGAACTCCATAGTCACGCCATCACTGGCCATCCCACTATGCACCCTCACCTCGTAACTGCAGCCGAATGCCGCTTCCACCTGTGCCGCTGTGGCGTCGAAAGGCAGTGAGAAGGCATTCCATTGTCCGCCCTGCAGCGTACGGTTCACCACACTCATGTTGTAGTTGGTTCCCAATATCAGCCCGTGAGAGTCTTGGTAATTGTATTTGGTGGGGTCGTAGGTACCTTCCACAGGTGGCGGCAACGCATCGATCAATTCCTGTAACTGCTCTTGGATAAAGGGGATGCGGTCATCGATATAGCCCTTGAGTTGGGTGACATGGTCGGCATAGTTAGGATAGAGGAAGACCTCTGATCCCATGCTGCCTTCGGAGATATTCCATTTCTCATAGTTCTGCAGACGGGTGTTGTTGATGGTGGCGACAATGTCGTTTATGTCGGATTTCAGGTTGTCAGCCAGTCCTGCCTCAGCCAGTTCGTCAATCTTCGCCTTTGCGAGCGTGAGGAAGGTCTTGTCTTTGAAAAGGTAGTTTTTGAAGATATATTCAAAATTGGTTTTATTATAATTCTCCACCATGGTATTTTCCTTTGCATAAATGGAATTGCCGAAGGCGAGGTCTTTGTCCCACAGCGGACCCCAGAAGAACGGTCCGTCGGGCTGGCGGTAACCTTTAAACACGAAGTATCCGTCGAGGTCGCCGGTCAGTTCGATGGCAATGAAGAATTTGATGAAGGTCTCCACGTCGTTGTAGGCCTGCCACCCGTCTTTTCCCGAGTTGGAGAAAGCACTGATCCAGTCTTTCCTCCATGCCTTGACATCGGCCTTGAGTTGTGTGATCTGCTCCTCAGTCAGGTCGTCGGCATCCGGGTTTTTGATGCTCACGAAATGATCGTCGTTATCGCCCTGTCCGACATACGGCGCATCGGCCATCGATCCCCAGACGCTGAACTCCATATACCAGTCGTTGTCCTCGTCGATGTCGATGCGGTGGCTGCCCACCTCGCAATGGTCGGACACCATATAGGTGCCACGGTAGAGGCCGCTGATCACCAGGTCTACATACTTATATCCCGGGCAGAAGGGCATGCCCACATATTGCCCGATATGGTAGGTGACGGCATTGCGGAGCATGGAGCGGTCGAAGGCGTTGGCGAGGAGTGTCCAGTTGCGCTTGGCATAGCCTTTCCCCAGCAGGTCGTGTTTGTGAGCCACGCCGTCGGGCGCGGTACTCTTACTGGCGAACTTCAGGCGATAAGGCCGTTTGTTGTTGCCAGCCGAGGCGGTGGAGTTGCCGCGCACTTTGATCTCCACCTCATCGGTGAACGATTCGAGATGCTGCTGGCTGGTGGTGGGGCTGTTGTCAACCACGGTGATAGTGGCAGCCAGATAGGGAGCGACTTCCTCATCATCAGCATTGTTTTTCCTGATTTTATAGAGCTGCGCATCCAACTCAGCCTCCGTGGTGATGGAGGGGATGTCAATATAGATGGTGGGCACATCGGTGATCTGCTCTTTGGCGTTGATGCGCCGCGCGAGTTCAGTAGCGGATAGCGGATAGGATGTTGTCTGTGCGGTGGCCGTGGCCGTCAACAGGCATGTCATGCACATGGCCAATAGCCATCTCAGGTTTTTCAAGGTATCACAAGAAGATAATAAATACATACGTTTTTCTGTCAGTTGTTATTTACAAAGAGACCATCAAGGCACCCCCTTTAGGGTTTGCCTTGATGGTGTAAGAAATACATGCGTTCAGGTTACTGTTAGTTTTCCCAAAGTCCGCCGTTGGCGCGGGAGTCGAGTTCTCCATTGTCATTGAAGACATCGATGGGTGTCGCATACTCGTAGCCTTCGTTGTGCCAGATATCGTTAACGAACTGATTTTGCTTGTCCGGATCTTTTCCACCCCAGGTGGCTTTGACGGATAATTCGCACAATCCTGACTCTAGGATACCTTCTGTGATCTCGACCTGTGGAATGATATATAGTTTTTTCATCTTTCGTAGGTGTTAAAATTATTTCACTAAATACTTCTTGCCGTTGACAATATAGATGCCCTTCGGCAAATTGCGCAGGTCGTTGCTGTTGTTCGGAGAAATCATCTGACCGTTGATATCATAGACAATATCCATGTAGTTGATGGGCAGATTGTTCTTCTTGGCATCCTCGAGGATGTCCTTGATATCATCAGTGGTCGGTGTGTATTCACCAATCACAAACTCAAAGCCCTGAGTGTTGGCCACCTCTACGTCATCGATACCGAAGAGTTTGTTCTCCACGACACCGTCACTCTTGATGATGGCGCTGTACTGACTCCAGTATCCGCTCGTACGGGTCATGTCCTTGCTGGCCTCACGGTAGTACTTCGGATATTTGCCACCCTGAGGTACTGCGAGGAAGTAAGTGTTGTAGGGGATAAGTGGACGGTACTTAGACATATCCTCCTCCCATGCTGCTAATGCAATTTGGTAATTCAACAAAGCAGTGGCAGAATTGGAAACCCATATCTGATAAGCTTGTTGATAAGCTGCCTGTGCTGCGTCACGATCGATCACCCATTTAGCATGATCTGCTTCATATTGTTCCTGAGCGGATTCTGAAGTCCAGGAGTTGTAACGATCAAGAGCTTCACGATAAGCATCCCACTCTGCTTTACTATCTAGATAAGCTTGATAATCTACCTGATAGGCTGCATAAGCAGATTGATCAGACTTATATGCTCTTGCTAAATTCTGCAAGGTATAGAAACCGTCAGGAGCACCATCAGCCTCATACCATACATTTGTTGTGATTCCTAGATATGACTTCAATGCTGAGTCATCACAATTCGTATTGTGACCTTGAGATTGAGTATTAATTGCATATCCACTTTCCCAATCATGATAGCTCAAGAATTCACCTATTTCATAGTTATTGAGATCTTCTCCATAAGTGAAATTACCGTATCGATTTGCTCCATCAATATATCCCAAATATACATTTTCACATCTCACCGTATTATACAATGCCTTGAAATCTGTTGTATAATCCGTATTTGTCTCAGGATCTGCAACTGGAGTGGGAACTGTGGTGATTTCAGGATTTGTCGGCTCAGTTGGTGCCTCACCCTGTGCATAGTCTTCTATCTGTGGTTCCGGCTCATTGAACGAGTTATAAGGCTCTGGCTCATTGAACGAGAATTGGGGTTTTTCGGCCATATCAGCAGCAAAAGCCATCTCCTGTCCTTTAGGGGCTTTGTAGTAATCTACATTGCCCACGAATGTGTAGGTACCCTTCACTGTCTCACCATTGGGAGCTGTCACCTCATTGGTCTCCTGCACATAGACGCGGTCTTCATCCTCACAAGAGACATGTGCATTGGGCTCACCAATCAAATTAATGAACGCACAGCGTTTCTTCGTGTCACCAGCAGCGACTCCCAGGTTGGGGTGAATCATATAGGGACGGAAAGCAGTGGCCAGATAAGACTCCATATCGTCACGGAGAACACCAGTAGGACCGCCATCAATAGGATTAAAAGAGATTATGCCGCCTTCTCCTACTACGCGCTCATAATTGTACAGATGCCCTGTCTCAGGATCCGTATAGGTATATACAGCTGCATGGGGCTCCTCAAAGTGGAAAATCAACTGATACTTGGGCTCACCCAGCTTATTAGTACCACTGTTAACCAATTCTGCACCATTGAACTCCACGATGTTGAACATGGCATTGAAGGCCGTGTTGAGCTGCTCGTTGGTCAAGTCATAGGGGAAACAGAAGGTGTACCAGGTATCATCAAATTCTTTGGTAATGGTCTTCTTGGGGTCAGAAGCTGAGCCCATCTTAATGACAAACTGACGCCATCCCACACGTGAAGGTTCACCACCTGTTTCAGGATTGTAAGAGATACCTATCAATGATTTTGCTGGATCCACATTCTCTGTTCCAATCCAAGGGTCTCTGTCGTTAATTTCATGTAAAGGATCTCCTGCATTGAGGCAACGGGTGTAATCACTCATGTTTGATCCATCACCACGGGTATAGCTATCAGGAGAGTTGTTGGGCACCGTCAGCCAATTACGCCACAGATTTGTTTCCATGGTTGGCCAAAGGTTTCCTTCATTGTCTTCAAAAAGATAGGTGTCAGAAAGCAACGGCTTCTCATTAACTGCATCAGGATACTCACGGTACCAAGGATTATAGTCAATAAACTCACGCAGTTCTTCTGAATAGTGAAGCATACAGAGAATGTTATTACCCAGTGCTGTGCGATAGGCCTCTTCCATCTCCAATGCATTCTTAGGATTATAAGAGGTAGCCTGCTGTGTTATTGAATTAAATCCCTCATCCCCATTGTCGCTGCTCTTTCCAGAGAAATTGGCAGGTGTAGGAGAAGTATTATTTGCCTCCATACTTTTTGTATCAAAAGATGCACCTATTCTTTGATTTAGGTGAGAAGGACCCATGGAATAGATTTTCGGCAACTTCATCACATCGGTGGCTTCCAGATAAAGGTCTTCTATACCTGCTAATGAAAAAGCATCACGACCAATCAGTTGCACATTCTCTGGAATATAAAGAAGCTTAAGGTCTATACACTCTTTGAATGAGCCTTCACCGATCTCCACGCAAGTCGATGGAATACGCAAAGAGTGAAGCACCTTACATTGATCAAACATGTGATCTCCAATATTCGTCACACCCTCAGGCAAACGAAGTTGTTTTAAGCCATCACAAGAGGCGAAAGTGTATCCGTCAAAATCCAAACTGGTGATACCATCCTCAAAATGGATATCATAGAGTTGATTACAGTCACCAAAGGCTGCGATACCAATATGCTCGATGCCCACACCAACAGTAACACTGGTGATAGGAGTTTGATAGAATGCATAGGCACCTATGCTTTTTACACTACTGGGAATATCAACTTTAGAAAGCGTGTAAGATTGGAAAAAGCATTGGGGAGGAATAGACTGAAGATTTTGGGGAAGAACACATTCTACCAGAGATAATTGATAACCTGCCAATTGGCGCAGTTCCCTATCATCACGCATCGTGGCATTGCTCAAATCCATAGTCTTTAAAGAATTCGGGCCACCATTGTTGCCATATTCAAATGCTGGAATTGCGGGATCTGGAATTAAACTGGTATAATATTCATCTTCTGTAGGAGTATATGTGCCTAAATCACTAGCGCCGCTAAGGTAATCTTGCACTTTACCTTGAGCGATGTCGCTACAGCCAATAAGACCGCTGATTGTAGCCTTTTCCACACTGTTCATGTTGCTACGTCCGTACACATCATTGGCTTTGTAGAGCTGGTTAGGTGTGTTGGTAAATCCCACATAGTTTTTTCCGTCACTACTGACAGCACAGGCACTCACCAAGTTGGGACAGTGGCCGAAACTTTCAGCAGTAATTTCAGTGACACTGCTGGGAAGGGCAAAATATTTGCCATCAGAATCCATGTCAGACAGAGTGGCGTCATCATCAAATTGTGCACCAGTAAGATCCACCTCTTCGAAATTGGCCCAATTGCCGCCGTTCATGGCTGCCAAATCATCAGCGTTGAGAGTGCCTGTAATCTTGATTTTAGTGACACGGTTGTTGTCTGGACCTTCAACGCCCCACTTAGTTCCAGCAGCTGTCAAATACTCATTGAGCAGAGCCAGAGCACCTGGTGTAGTTACATTCACCAACTGTGTTGGACTTTGATTTGTTCCTGGAGGAGGCGCTTGCATGTCGCAGGTGATTCCATCGACATTTGGTTGTCCTGCACCACCAGGTCCTTGATCAGGATACTTTAATGCATGGGCACTCATGGTGATGAGCGTCAATGCCATTAGCGATAGTAGAAATTTTTTCATAAATGTAAAAAAAATTATTATAGATATTTGAATATATTAAGTTTCTTGTAGATTGTTCCCATGTCAATTTTTACGGCTGAAAGGAATCCGATTTTTGGCAATTTTTCGCACTCCCATGTTGGCCCCCAACATGGGAGTGGGGCGCCCTCGCAAAAAGCATAAAGACGTGTAAATGGTTGCAGTTCAGAGGATAATATATTTTACCTAAAGATTTTTTGTACGTCATTGATGGCATTGAAATCAACATCGCAGGGAATGATGGATGGCACTGTCATTGGTTTCTGATTTCGGCAAATCATCCTTTGGAAAATGATGCGGAAGAAAAGCAAAATGACAAAAAAAATGATAATTTTTGACGATTCCTTTGTTGTTTACAAATTCATCTATATATTTGTAAATCAGAAATATTTATTTAACAAATAGTTCACATGTAAACAAAATACATTCACATTTACACAATAAATTGTCAATTACTTTCCTCATATTTATATAAAGTGGAAGTGTTTGTTTGAAAAGGAAATAACTATGAAGGTCCACAGTGCTGTCATCAAACTGGTTCTTCGCACCAACAAAATCTTGGCCGATGGACGACATCCGATCATGCTCCGGGTCTCATACCAGGGCATGAAGGAGAAATCCACTGGCTATGGCTGTTTCCTAAAAGAATGGGACCAGAAAAACCAACAACTCAAACCGACAGCAAAAAACGCGGCGGAAATCAACCAGATCATCAATACGATGAAAGAGCGGGTGGTGAGCAGAAAACTGCATCTGGAGATGCAGAACAGAAAATATACGCCTGCCATGCTCCTGAATGAGGATCACGATGCCATGCTGCCCACCTCAGAGGCTTTCGTCGACATCATGAACCATCTGCTCAACGAGAAGGTGCTCTCGCATGCCACACAGGCGTATTACCATTATGCCTACAAAAAACTTGCTGCCATGATGGGCGATGAGCGGTTCTTGGTGACCGAACTGACGGAGAACAGCATGCGGCTGTTCATCAAAAACATGAAACAACAGGTGAGCGAGGGCACTGTGTATACTGCCTGTTCCAAGATTGCCGCCGTCTGCAACCATGCCATCCTTCTCGGGGTGCTCCAACCCAGAGATTACTGCTTCCGAAGGTTCAACTATAGTGCGGTCGTGAGGAAAGCTAACAAAAAAGCCTATATCGACAAAGACAACTTGCTGAGAATCGAACCGGTGTATCTGAAACTCGTCACCAGAGGCAATGATGACGACTGGACCTTCCGCAGCGACGCACTCTTGCGCCTCGGAGAGCGCACCTCGCTCGAGTTTGCCTTGTGCTTCTGGCTCGCCATGCTCAAACTCAACGGCAGCGCTCCCATCGATGTGGCACTGCTGAAAGGACAACAGGTGGAAATACGTCACCTGACGGGCAAAAACGGCATCAGCGACCGCTATTTCTGCTTCGACTTCAAAAGAGCGAAAACAGGCACGCACGTGCGGCCCAGAATCCGGTGTGACCGACTCGCCAGAGCCATCTTCGAACCGTTTGTGAAGACGGCACATCTGAGAGACGGATACCTCTTTCCCATCATACAGAATGATGCCCACACCCTAAAGGCAGACCGCTCCTACGACAGTATGAAGAGTGCCGTGCAATATGTCGCAAGGGTTTCCCTGAAAAAGATGAGAGGGGTGTGTGCCGACATCAATGAGCAGGTGAGAAAAATCAATGAGGAGACAGGGCAAAATCACCCGTTGATCGACATCCGCGGGCTCTCTTGCTACAACATGCGGCACTCGTTCGCCATGGCTTATCTTTCCACCCCTGGCGCCAATGTCAATGCCCTGGCCAGTCTGCTGGCCAGAAATCCCAACACCATCGCCACCTATATCACACAACTGTCACAGGACCAAGAACTCATCGACTCCGTGGCCGACATGGGGATATAAGGGGCTGATATGGGGATATAAAAAAAGATGGCACCGTGGATGGCACCATCTGAAAACTGTCAGAGACCCGTGGCGGGATCACCGCCTTCTGACTCGCTGATGGTCAGGTCGGGGTTGTCGGGATCCATATAGGGGTCGCCGAGGATGATGCCCACCAGAATCATGATGTCGGTGACATCGGTGATGTTGTTGTCATCGAGGTCGGACTTCGAGGAGTCGAAATCTTCTATCTCATTGCCTAAGATATAGTTGACGATGAGCATCACATCCGTGACATCGCGGATTCCGTCGGCATTCACATCGCCTCGGAGAATACGCTTCTCGTTTTGATCGGTTTCCGTATAGGATTGTGCGTATAGACCGTTCTCTGCCGTGCAGATGCACGATAAGAACAACGTCAGGATAAATGTGATATGCTTCATCATGTGGCTTGTTGAGGTTGACGCTGCGAAATTAAGCAAAAATCATGATTTGTGCAAATAAAATTATGGATCTCATATTTGAAAACAAGCTTGTTCTATTCGGCAGTATAGAGCATCTAGAGGTAACATGTTGAATTAGTGAAGAAAAAAACATAAAAAATTGTATCGCTATTTGTTTTTTTACCTATCTTTGCAGCGTCTTGTTGAAAAATCTTTTCACTAAGAAGAAAATGATTTTCCTGCACGGCAAAAATTCCTAAAGCGCATCATCGTATCTAAAGTGTGCGACATTTTCGTTATGTCAAAGTGATGCGGAATACAGTTGTAAGAACATATATCAATTAAACTAGAAAAATATGAAAAGAAGAGATGATGTAATCAAATGGGTGTGTGCGCTCTGTTTGAGCTGTGGAATGGCATCCTGTGGAATTGACATTCCTAAGGAAGTTCCCTCGTCCTATGAGACGATAACTGTTGAGGAGTCAGACATTGTCTTGCCGATGAAATTCAGTGCCAAATTGAAGGGACAGGCCGATGTGACCATTTCCCCGCAGATAAGTGGTCAGCTGATGAAAATCTGCGTGACTGAGGGTCAGCAGGTGGGCAGAGGCCAGACGCTCTTTATCATTGACTCACGCAACGCACAGCATGAATTGGAGTCTGCACAAGCTAATCTCCAGGCAGCACAAGCCAATCTACAAGCGGCTCAGGCTCAGGCCAATAGTGCCAAATTGGAGCATGAGAGCAACAAAAACCTGTTTGACAAGAAGATTGTGAGCAGTTATATGCTTGAGAACTCACAAAATAATTACAGACAGGCAGAAGCCGCTGTCAGTCAGGCAAAGGCTGCCATCACGCAGGCGCAGGCTGGCGTCAACCGCGCAAAGGTGAACCTCGGCTTCTGCACCATCAGCTCACCCGTGTCGGGTGTCATCGGTGAGATTCCCGTCTTCGCCGGCGACCAGGTGACACCGATGACCCAACTGACTGTCGTCAGCGGCAACCAGCAGATGGAGGCGTGGTTCTCTATTACGGAATCCATCATCGAATCAGGTATTTCATCGGGTATGAAACATTCTGACATGAATGCCCACATGGCTGCTCTGCCCGACGTGAGTTTTGTGATGAAAAACGGCACGGAGTATCCCTACAAAGGTCGTATCAGCAGCATCACCGGCGTGGTGGATGCCACCACTGGCTCGCTGTCTTGCAAAGCCACGTTCCCCAACCCCGACGGACATCTCTTTTCTGGTGCGCAAGGTACCATCGTACTGCCCATCAAACGCAGTCATGTGATGGTGGTGCCACAGACGGCCGTGGTGCGCTTGCAAGACAAGGCTTTGGTTTACAAGGTCATGCCCGACAGCACGGCGAAGTCTATCACCGTGACCACGACAGATACCGGCAACGGCAAGGATGTCATCATCACTACAGGACTTGGCATTGGTGACCGCATCGTCGCTGTGGGAGCCAACAACGTGCAGGAAGGGCAGAAAGTGTTGTTCCCTACTGAGGAGAAAAACGAGTAATCGGCTATGAAAAACAACATTTTCATCAATAGATATGTGATGGCGTGTGCCATCAGTATTGTCATCGCATTGGTGGGCTATATCTGCATGAACAGCCTGCCCATCGAGCAATACCCCAACATCGCACCACCCACCGTGCGCGTGTCGACCACCTATACCGGTGCCGATGCCAACACCATCATGAAATCCGTGGTGCAACCGTTGGAGGAGAATATCAACGGTGTGCCAGACATGACCTATATGACCTCTACGGCCAGTTCTTCGGGTGATGTCTCTATCGTGGTTTACTTCAAGCAGGGCACAGATCCCGATATCGCAGCCGTCAACGTGCAGAACCGTGTGACGAGAGCTTCGGCGCTGCTGCCTGCAGAAGTGACAAAAGTGGGTGTGCAGGTGTTTAAGATGCAAAGCAACATCCTGCAGATCGGCGCGCTGAGAAGTGTAGACGGAAAATATGACGATGACTTCGTCGCCAACTATATCGACATCAACGTGAAACCGCGCCTCATGCGTATCACTGGCGTGGGTGATGTGATGTCTTTGGGCAACACCTATGCCCTGCGTATCTGGATGAAGCCCGACGTGATGGCGCAATATGGTCTGGAACCCAACGACGTGTTCGCGGCCATCAGCGGTCAGAGTTTCGTCGCTGCCACCGGTTCTTTGGGTGCCCAGTCGGAGAACAACTACCAATATACGATGGAGTATAAGGGTACGTTGAAGTCTATCGAGGAGTTCAATGAGATCGTCTTGCGCACCAGCGACAGCGGGCACTTGCTCCATCTGAGCGACGTGGCCGACGTGGAGATCGGTGCCATGAGCTATAACTTCTTATCGAATATCAACGGCAAGCCCGGCACCATCTTTATGGTGTTCCAGGCACCTGGCGCCAACGCCACGGAGGTGAATGCCCGCATCGATAAACTCTATGAGGAACTGAAACAGACCATGCCCGCAGGACTGGAGTTCGTGAAACTGGAAACCTCCGACGACTTCCTCTATGCCGCCATCGGCAATGTGGTGGAGACGCTGATCATCGCCATCATCCTCGTCGTCCTCGTGGTGTTTTTCTTCCTCCAGAATTTCAAGGCTACCGTCATCCCGTCCATCTCCATCATCGTGTCACTGCTCGGCACGTTTGCTATCGTGACCTTGGCGGGATTCTCACTGAATATATTGACGCTGTTCGCCTTGGTGCTGGCCATCGGTACGGTGGTGGACGACGCCATCGTGGTGGTGGAGGCGGTCATGGCCAAGATGGAGGGCGGCATCAGCGATGCCAGACAGGCCACACGCGAGGCCATGAGCGACGTGTCGGTGGCCGTCATCTCCTGTACCCTGGTGTTTATGGCCGTATTCATTCCCGTGGCATTCATGCCTGGCACGTCGGGCTCCTTCTTCACGCAGTTTGGTGTCACCATCGCCTCGGCGGTGGGCCTCTCATGCGTGTCTGCTTTGACACTGTGCCCCGCACTCTGTGCCATCATGCTGAAGGTGACAGAAAAGGAGGGGGAGCGCAAGAGCCTGACCTACTACACGAAAAAAGCCTATACGGCCAGCTATAACGCCATTTACAACAAATACTCAAAGGGTGTGCAGAAGTTCATCAAGCGCCCCTTCCTGGCATGGGGACTGTTGGCCGTCGCTGCCGTGCTGCTCATTTTCTTCATGAAAAACCTGCCCTCAGGACTTGTGCCGCAGGAGGACCAGGGTGTGATCCTTGCTGAGATCCGTGCCCCGGAGGGTACGACGCTCCACGAGACACGCGAGATTGTGAAGAAGGTGGAGGAGAAAGTGAAGGAGATTCCCGAGATGGAGAGCTTTGCCACGGCCTGCGGTTATGGTATGATGTCGGGCTCAGGCTCCAACTACGCCACGATGATCATCCGCCTGAAACCGTGGGAGGAGCGTGAGGGCTTCAACCATTATGTAGACCTGGTCATCGGCCGTCTGTACTTCGCCAGCAAGGAGATCAAGAACGTGCAGGTGATGCCTTTCCAGTTGCCACAGGTGCCTGGCTACGGCTCCAACAACAGTGTGAACTTGGTGCTCCAGGACCTGAACGACGGCGACCTGTCGGAGTTTGCCAAGTTGGCCAATAATTTCCTGACCAAGTTGGGCGAGCGGCCAGAAATCAGTATGGCGATGACCTCTTATTCGGAGCGTTTCCCCAAATACCAGGTCAATGTCGATGCTTCCCAGTGCGACCGTGCCGGTGTGTCGCCCGCTTCCGTGCTGAGGACACTCGGTGCTTACTGCGGCGGCTCGTATGTCGGCAACTACAACCAGTTTGGCAAGGTGTATCGCATCATGGCCAGCGCCGCTCCTGAGTATCGCCTTGATCCCTCCTCGCTGAACAATATTTTTGTCAGGGTGCGTGGTGGCAAGATGGCGCCCATCTCTGAGTTTGTCTCGTTGAAGGAGGTTGTCGGTACATCGAGTGTCGAGCACTTCAACTTGTTCCAAAGCATCACCTGCTTTGTGCAGGCTGCAGGAGGCTATACCGAGGGCGATGCCCACAATGTCATCGCCGAGGTGTTTAAGGAGACGATGCCCAAAGGCTATAGTTATGAGTACAGCGGCATGTCACGTGAATTAGAGGAGGCTTCTGGTTCGAATACCACAGCCCTCATCTATGTCATCTGTGTCATCCTGATCTACCTCATCCTGGCCTCGCTCTACAATTCGTGGTTCACCCCGTGGGCCGTGCTGTTGAGTGTGCCGTTCGGACTGATGGGAGCCTTTGTCTGCGCCTACCTGGGTTCACTGCTCCATTTGCCGGGCATGGACAACAACATCTATCTGCAGACGGGTGTCATTATGCTCATCGGCTTGCTCTCCAAGACCGCCATCCTGATTACAGAGTTTGCCTCTGAGCGCCGTGCTCAGGGCATGAGCATCCGCGATGCCGCCTTCGAGGCCTGCAAGGAGCGCTTGCGCCCCATCCTGATGACAGTGTTCACAATGATTGCCGGTATGATTCCGCTCATCATCGAGGGGGGTGCCGGTGCCAACGGTAACCGTGCCCTCGCCCTTGGCGTGGTGGGTGGCATGTCCGTGGGTACCCTCGCTCTGCTCTTTGTGGTGCCTGTCTTCTTCATCGTCTTCCAGAAACTGCATGAGAAGTTCCAGGGCAGCACGGTGGAAGTGGCGCCGGCCGTAGAAACAAATGAAAAGATAAAGTCAGAAGAAATAATATCTAAATAATTCGAATATGAAAAAAACTATTTTTTTAAAATCAATCTTCCTGCTATGCCTATTATTAGCAGGTAAGACTGTGACGCACCAGGTAGGGAGTACGGCTGTCGTGTATGCAACTGGAAAGTTGGGAAGCCAGAGCCAGGTGCTCCTCCTCCTGCCGGAGCACCAGCAGGCCGCCGTGCGAGGAAAGGCACATAGCATCGGTCGTAGCCTCGATCATGAAGTTTTTTACGGCGGAGAAGTGAAATTTCTCTGACTTTTCTTGGTTGCAAACTGGAAATTTACTAATTTTGCGCATGTGAGGTTTTGTTTTGACACTACAAAATTAACACTTTTCTCTCTGATTACCAAAGAGTTAGCGTTAAAAAACCTCACATTTTTCATTTTAGTATGAAATATTCAAGTTAGATGTATATGATCAAGTAGAAGTGGTAGAGGGGGAGACAGATTATGTAAGTGAATTCGAAGATCTGCTCGCAGGTGAGTCCTATCTGTGGGATGAAGAAGAAGAGTAACGTCAACAGCGATGGTCATCCTTCATTAATAGACATGATTATGCGAAAACTGACAATCCTTATGACAACTGCAGCCGTGAGCCTCTTGCTCACGGACTGCAGTTTGTATAAAGAAATGCATGGCACTTATGAGTCGCGAGCGGAAATCCCTTCCGACACTTATGGTATAGGGCAGGATGTCAAGGAGGCTACAGGCAATGGCTCATTGGCTGACTTGTCATGGCGTGAGTTTTTCACTGACCCAGTGCTGCAACAACTCATCGAACAGGTACTGGCCAATAACACCGACCTGAACACGGCCTGTATTGCCATCGAGAAGAGCGAGGAATCGCTGAAAGCCGCTAAAATGGCCTACCTGCCATCGCTTTACTTCTCACCATCAGGCACACTGTCAAGTTTCGATTTCAGCCCCGTCAGCAAGACCTATAACATGCCGCTTCAACTCAGTATGGATATCGATTTGTTCGGTTCCATCACCAACAAGAAGCGTGCCGCCAATGCTGTGCTACTGCAGGCACAAGTAAGGGAAGAGGCAGTGAGAGCCAATCTCATCTCCACGGTGGCGCAGCAGTACTATATGTTGCAGGTCCTCGACCGGCAGTTGGAGATCCTGACGGTTACCGACAGCCTCTGGAACGCCTCCTTGGAGACGGAAAAGACGTTGTGGGAGAATGGAAAGATTTATTCCACCGCCGTCAACCAGATGGAGTCGTCATATCTCAACGTGAAGACCCAAATCGTGGATACACGACGCAATATCAGAGGTGTGGAGAATGCCATCTGCCGTCTGCTGGCCCAGGCGCCTCAGCCTGTCAAGCGTAGCCAGTGGGGAAGCAGCGCACTGCCTGAGCATGTTGACTCCTCCACAGGACAAAGAATGTTTGATAAGAAATTTATTCAGATAGGTGTGCCTGCTGAAGTGCTCCAAAACCGTCCCGACATCCGTCTGGCCAACTTCGCGATGGAGGAGGCTTTCTATAACACACAGGCTGCACGTGCAGCTTTCTTCCCCAGTCTCACGCTACAGGGCGTGGCAGGATGGACCAACAGCGCCGGAAGCATGGTGGTGGATCCCGGAAAAATCCTCCTCAATGCGGTCGCCTCTCTCTCACAGCCCATCTTCGCCCGTGGCAAGATCAAGGCCAACCATCGAATTGCCCAACTCACAGAGAGTGATCTGCAACGCAAATATGTGCAGACCGTCATCGATGCCGGTAATCAGGTGAACGAGGCGCTGGCTGATTGTCAGGCGGCACGTGAGAAGCATGCCTACTATCACCGACAGGTAGATGTGTTGCATGAAGCATACATCGGTACACATGAACTGATGGACAACGGCAAGGCCAACTATCTTGAGGTGCTCACCGCACAGGAGAGCCTCCTCAATGCCCAGCTCAGCGAGGCCATGAATATGTATAATGGCGCGAAGGCTGTGATCGCCCTCTACATCGCCCTCGGAGGAGCCACGAAGTAGTTTCCCGAGGAAGTCACACCAGCGTGGTGCTTTTTGCATCGCCACGAAGTGCTGTGCAGTCTTTGCTGTCAATATCCGACACAAACGCCCGAGCGCAATAATCCGCTCGGGCGTTTGTGTCGTTTTCACTCTTTCATCATCGCCAAGAATGTCATTTGTATAATTTTTTCCTCCTTTTTTATTTTCTTGATATTCGCTTGAGCGCATTCCATATGTGTTTGGTCTCATCTATGAGCTTGAAGCTAATAGATGGATTAAAAGAATAAAATAAAAAAGGCTGAAAAAGAAGATAATAAAACTTGAAAAAGTGCCAAGGCACTCACAAAAAGGAGGAAAAAGTTTTGGATGAATGAGTGCGCAGGTAGGGAGCGGGACAGTAATTTTATATAATTTTTGAATTGAATTTTTTTATCATTTCCAGCCGCAGGCTGATTCTTACTCAGCACGCTTTGCGTGCTTGATACAGAAGTCGGCTACGCCGAGAAATCGATCAAAAATTATTTTCAAAATTATTCAAAATTCAGCCTCTGGCTGTAGAGAAGAGAAGAAAGAGTAGAAAATAAAAAAGGAGGAAAAAAAAGGTTTGGTCACATTGGTTCCAAAGGCTTTTTCTCCCTTTTTGAGAAACGCTTGCGTTTTTTTGCTCTTTCATCATCGCCAAGAATGTCATTTGTGTAATTTTTTCCTCCTTTTTTATTATATTGATTTGCAGCTCATCGGGATTTGCAATCCCGATGGATCGAGTATAAGGATTTTTAATCCGAAAAAAGCATTACAAATGCTAATACTCAATGCGGCCGGATTGCAAATCCGCCCGAGCTGCTGTGCCAGGTTGTGCAAATCCGCCCGAGCCGCGCGTCTGTCCCGTATGTTGCGTTGCCAACGCAACAAACAGAACTCCTCCCTTTTTCTCTGGCATTCTTTGCTATTTTCCATTTTCCCATCTTCATTTCCCATCTTTCATCCTTCATCTTTCATCCTTCATTTTTCATCCTTCATTTCCCATCTTTCATCTTTCATCTTTCATCTTTTTCTGGATTTTGCATTATTTTTATGAAAAGACAACAAAAAATGACGGAATACATGTTTTTTTTCATAATTTTGCGAAGAAATGTTCTGATAAATCATGACAACGCTTGTTTTTTATCATGACAACGCTTATTATTCATCTATACAACTATTTTTATTAATCATTACAACAGCAGTATGAAAAAATTGTTATTCGCAGCATGCGCCATGGGCGCTTTGATGTTTGTGGCCTGCACACAGGAAGGACCATCATTGGTCGGCACATGGAACTCTGAACCAGTCGTAAAAATTGATTCTGCCGGGGCTAACCGTACCACGAACTTCAAATTTGAGTTGAAGGAAGACAGCACCTTGGCATCCGATCTCGACATCGTACAGGATCTGGATCAGGATGGTGTCAAGATTACCATGCCTTTCAAAGTCGCTTACAAGGGAAAATGGAGTACAGCAGACGGAAAACTCATAGTGACTCCCGTTGACACCACCGTCCACTTTGAGTTGCTCGCTGACAGCATGAAGATGTCGTTTGAGAACAAACCCGAGATGGAGATGTTCAAAGACAAACTCGTGAAATCGTTGAAGGAAAGTTTCGACAAGGAAATGGGTTTGGAATTTTCGGGAGAATATCTTAAGCCCGACACCATGGCCTATACCATCGAGGGTGACGTGCTCAAACTGATCAGCAAGAAGGACACCATCACCTTTAAGAGATTCGTCGCTCCAGAGAAATAAACAGAAACATTTTCTGACGTAACATCCAGACCGAATGAACAGGCGGAACAGACGTCTTATCACGTGGTGGGCATGGCTCGTGCCGTGCGTGGTGATCCTTCTCACGGGATGTGCCTCGCACCGCTCAGACGTGCCCACCAATTTCCCTTTTCAGTTTAATGACAACAACCCCCACCAGTTGGCGGCTGCCAAGAAATATGGGATAGAACCCCTGGAGGACCGGTCGCAACTGAAAAAGGTGAAACGCAAACTGAGACTCATCGAGGATTGTGATTACTATACCGTCGACCCGCTTACGCACTCGGTTCCCTATCTCACACCACAGGCGAAAAAACTGCTCAAGAGTATCGGAAAAGGGTTTCGCAAGGCGCTGAAAAAACACCGGATGGGCGATTATAAGATCATCGTCACCTCCGTGTTGCGCACCAAGGAGGATGTGAGAAAACTCATGAAAGTGAACAGTAATGCCGTGGCCAACTCAGCACACTGCCATGCCACCACCTTTGACCTGAGTTACCGCAGGTTCAAATATGTGGATGGTGACAAGGAAGACCAGCGGCAACTGAAATACCTGCTCGGGGATGTGGTGAACAAACTCCGGGAAAAGGGCAAATGCTCCGTGAGATATGAGACCAAACAGACTTGCTTGCACATCACTGTCAATCAATAGCGCTATGATCCGTAGAATGACTTGTTTGCTGATGCTTCTTTTTTCCGTGGCAGGAGTCCAGGCTGCGAAGAAAGACATCGTGAGTGACCAGACACACAAATGTATCATCTCTTATGTGGAAGAGACACACCTGATGAAAAAAGGAAATGAGATCACTGTCGTCTCTCTCCTCCTGGAATGGCCCGAAGTGCTCTGCTATTACTCCATGCCTCGCCTGCAGAAGTTTCTCTGTCAAAACGTCTTCGGTAATGAGTGCTCCTCACTGCAAGAGGGAAAGAAAGCATTCCTCAGTAAGATGGGTGAGGAGATCCAGACCATGCCCGACGATAAGGGGCTGAAAGTGAAGTATATCAGTGCCACGCTCATGCAGGTGTATCATGAACCGGGTCGCTTCATGTCTTTCAGAATCGTCGTCCCAAAGCGGGATGGCAAACAAGTCTTTGCGGAGTTAGCAGAGAATATCCTCTTCACCTACGATATCGCTCATGATGAGATCCTGATGACCAAAGACATGATTGTCAGGTCGTTCCAGAAATCAGGTTCCAACAACGACCTTATGATCATGATGATGGAAAAACACATGCCCGACATCGGCATGATGATTGATGGCAACAACTTGCCCGACTATGCCTGTCTGATGGGCTATAAAGGCGGCATGGCGTTCAACCTCAAAGGATCGGCCGACAGCAACAGTTTTGAGAGCTTCACGGTTGTCCCGATGAAAGAAGTCGGCATGGCGCTCACCAAGAAAGTAAAAAAACTCTTGGCCAGTCCGAATGTGGTCAGAAAACCTGCCGTAAAAGAGGGGGAGGACAAAAAAACTACTTATACCGATGCCAATGGGGAACTTATCTATACTGGTGTAGATAATATACCCACGTTTAAAGGCGGTAGTGAGAAGTTGGTCCAATACATTCAACAACAGCTGGTGTATCCCGACATGGAAACCAATCTCCATATTGATGGTAGGGTAGTGGTGGCATTCGTCGTCGATAAGGAAGGACGGATAAGAGATCCGCAGGTGGTGACACCCGTCTCCTCGGGGCTCGACCGCGAGGCGGTCAGGTTGATAATGGGTATGCCACAATGGAATCCCGGCACACAGCAAGGCGTGCCGGTGAATGTGAGAATCAGCCTACCCGTGCATTTCAAATTGAAAAAGTAGGAATGACCTAAAGGCAGATGTCGAGTTCTACAGGACAATGGTCTGACCCCATGATGTCGGTGTGGATCTTGGCTTCGGTCACCTGCTCACGCAACCGGTTGGAGACGACGAAATAGTCGATGCGCCAACCGGCGTTTTTTTCACGTGCACGGAAGCGGTAAGACCACCAGGAGTAAGTCACCTCATCTGGGTGCAGATGGCGGAAGGTGTCGGTGAAGCCCGCCTTCAGCCAGATGCCAAACTTCTCTCGCTCCTCGTCGGTGAAACCGGCATTGCGGCGGTTGGTCTTCGGGTTCTTCAGGTCGATCTCCTCATGCGCCACATTGAGGTCGCCACAGACAATCACCGGCTTCTCACGGTCAAGGCGTTGCAGATAGGCCAGGAAGTCGTCTTCCCAGCGCATGCGGTAATCCAGACGGCGAAGACCATCCTGGGAGTTGGGCACATAGACGGTCACCAGGAAAAACGTTTCCATCTCCAAGGTGATGACGCGTCCCTCGTGGTCGTGCTCCTCCATGCCGATGCCATAGGTCACACGAAGCGGTTGGTGACGGGTATAGATTGCTGTACCGGAATAGCCTTTCTTCTCGGCATAGTTCCAGTAGGAGGTATAGCCTTCAAACGACAGTTCCAACTGCCCCTCCTGCATTTTTGTCTCTTGCAGGCAGAAGAAATCGGCATCCAAAGACACAAAGGCATCGGCAAAACCTTTGGTGGCACAGGCGCGCAGCCCGTTGACATTCCACGATACCAGGCGGAGGTTCTTTCTTTCCATTAAACGATGGTGGTTATTTTTTCCCTTTGAATAAGGTTATTTCTTTCCTTTGAACATGGTGACCATGTTGGTGGCATAGCGGCTTTCGTCGAAGTAGATATCAGAGAAGAGCTGATAGACATCCATATTTCTTTCATAATATTCACCCAGGCTGGAGTAGATGTAACTACTGTAGGCGGGGCGTATCTCTGTAGCCCCCTGCAACCGGATCTGGTGTTCTTTGCCTTCTTGATCTTTGATGGTAAAAGTCAACATGGCCTTGTCGGTGGTAGGTACAGACCAGAAGGTGTAGAAACCTTGGGTGTTGTTGGAGTTGGGATAAAGTTTGATGTCTGACTTCAACGTGATGATGGCATCGCTGCTGCGGATCAGTTGTTTGGCATAGGGGGCGGGCATACCGTGTGACAGCACTTTCAAGGGGATTTGGATGGCGAGGGTGGAGTCTGCGGCAGTGATACTGGCATGGATATTCAGCAGGGAGTCCATCGCCATCGTCGTGTCGTTGATGAAATAGAATTCCCCCATATAGTCACCCGCTATGGCTTTGATCTGCATGGAGCGCTGCTCGGGAGTGAGTGTGAAAGTGGTATTGTTATCATCATTGCTGCTGCTGAGGCAGGAGGCCATCATAAGGACTGCTGAGCAGAGAATCATACCATAAAAAACTCTTTTCAACGATTTCATAGGTTTTGTCTCTATTATTTGTACTTTATATATGTTGATTTCCGATTGATTGTTCTAAATGATTTCCGGTTGTATTTGCTGTGTTATTGCCGGATGAATTTGATGTATTATTGCCGGTTGTATTTGTTGTGAAGACAGGACGGCTTATTCACCCCGCAGGAGGTTCATCAGTTCCTGACGCGTCTTGGCTTGGTTGAAGGCACCACAGAAGTCACTGGTGGTGGTGATGGCGTTTTGCTTCTCCACACCACGCATCTGCATGCACATGTGTCTGGCTTCGATGACCACCATCACGCCAAGAGGGCGCAGCGTTTCCTGGATGCATTCCCTGATCTGCTGTGTCATGCGCTCCTGCACCTGCAGGCGGTGGCTGTAGATGTCGACCACACGGGCAATCTTGCTCAATCCGGTGATGCGGCCGTTGGGAATGTAGGCCACATGCGCCTTGCCGTAGAAGGGCAGCATATGGTGCTCGCAGAGCGAGAAGAAGTCGATGTCCTTCACGATGACCATCTGGTTGTAGGGCTCCTCGAAAAGGGCGTCGGTGAGCACCTTGTGCGGGTCCTGGCTGTAGCCGCGCGTCAGCACCTGCATGGCTTTGGCCACACGCATGGGTGTCTTCATCAGACCTTCACGGCTGGGATCCTCGCCCAGCAGGCGGAGGATGTCATGGTAGTGTCGGGCGAGGTCGTCAAGACCCTCGCGGATATCTGTATCGTTGGTCATGGAGAGGGATTTAACGGTTGACGCTGATCGTGGTCTTCACCACACAGGCGTTTTTGTAGCCCTGTTTCTTGAGTTTCTTCAGCACATCGTTGGCATCGTCCTGACGGCGGAAATTGCCGAAGCGGCAGCACCAGCGGGGGGAATAGAAGTGAACATAGACTGGTTGGCTTGGCATGTCGACCTTGATCTTCGCACCGATCTCTTGAGCCTTGGCGCGGTCCTCGCGTGTGTTGCCACCGGCAAACACCTGGATGCGGTAGCCCGACACCTTCTTGCTGTTGCTCATCACTTTCTTATGGTTGTCGCCAGTGACGGCGCTTTCTTCCATCTCTTTGATCTTGCGCTCGCGGGCAGCCTTGCGGGCGGCACGCTCACGGGCACGGCGCTCGCGGTCGGCGGCCTCATCCTCACGGGTAGAGGGGCGCTCGCTGGTGCGCTCACTGCGCGAGCGGGTCGACATCTCGGCCTTCTCACGCTCACTCAACCGGTTGGCAGGCTCTTCCCTGCGGGCGGGTTGGTTGTCTTGTCTCGACTTGTCCTGATTCTGTTTTGCCGATTCCTGTTCCTTGTTCTTTCCGGAACCGTTGACAAGTTTGCTGATGTCTTCGCTCTGATTCACGGAGACAGAACCCTTGCTCTTGTCGTCCTTCTGTAAGTGGTCGAGGAACGACTGGGCCTGGGTGGTGACGGTCAGGCAGCAGACGGCTGCCAGGGTGGTGATGATTCTTCTCATCATGATGGGGGTTGGTGTGTTGGGAAAAGGCATCCGCCGCCCGTCGTGGGCGCGGCGGATGCCATTGGATGACGGGGTTATTTCCAAGCGTCGATGATGCCTTTGAAATCGGCTGCCTTCAGAGAGGCACCTCCGATCAGGCCGCCATCGATGTCGGGCTTGGCGAAGAGTTCCTTGGCGTTGCTGGGTTTGCAGCTGCCGCCATAGAGGATGGTCGTGTCGTCGGCCACCTCAGCGCCGTAACGCTCTGCCACCACGCTGCGGATGTAGGCGTGGATCTCCTCTGCCTGCTCAGCAGTAGCGGTCTTGCCGGTTCCGATGGCCCAGATGGGCTCATAGGCGATGATGATGCGCTTGAAATCCTCTGCGCTCAGGTTGAAGACGCTGCCCTCGAGTTCGGCCTTCACCACTTCGTTCTGCTGGTTGGCCTCGCGCTGCTCCAGACTCTCACCGATGCAGAAGATCACCTGCAGGTCGTTCTTCAGGGCCAGCAGCACCTTCTCCTTCAGGATCTCAGGAGTCTCGTTGTAATACTCGCGGCGCTCGGAGTGACCCAGGATCACATATTGTGCGCCGGTGCTCTTCACCATCGCTGCCGACACCTCACCAGTGTAGGCACCTTTCTCCTTGTCGGCGCAGTTCTCGGCACCCAGACCGATGATGTCCTGGTCGAGGATAGGAGCGATGCTTGCCAGATGGATAAAGGGGGTGCAGATCACCACACCACAGTTGGGCTTGTCGGCATCGAGACAGCCTTTGAGTTCCTTTGCCAAATCGATTCCTTCTTGCAGGGTCATGTTCATCTTCCAGTTGCCTGCTACAATTTTCTTTCTCATGAATTTTTACTGTTTTGGTTTGTATGAAATAAAGTTGTATCTATTTTGATTCTTTTGTTTTTGACTTTTTTGAACCTCTTGTTTTGCGCAGCCATCGTGTCCATGCCCACAGGCGGTCGGTGATGGTCAGCAGCAACAGGGGAAGCACGAAGTAGACGACGAGACGGAACACCTTGCCGCTGACGCCGTCGTCGGGCATCCGGCCCAAGGCTGACGATTCCAGGGGTTGCTGCAGGGCATCGATGCCTGGCAGTTGGTTGTGGCTCCACTTCCGCATCACACGTCCGCCATGAAGGAGGAGAAGTCCCGGGTTACTGCGGATGATGGTCTTGAGCGTCGTCGCGTCCGTCGTGCAGAAGGGGTATTCTGCTCCTGTGAGCTCACGCCAGCGGCTGATGCCACGCTCACCACTCGCCGTCAGACAGTAGAAACCGTAGCCATGGTCCTGGCTGTATTCGTAGAGCTGGTCGATCTCGCCGAAGTGGCTGTCGCTCGCATCCTCCAGATGAGGTGAGATAAGGAGGAATGTGTAGCCTTGGTCATTCAGCAGGGAGTCGGTGAGGTCGTCGCCATCGGCCGTCTCTATCGAGAAATCGTGGATAGGAGGCACATAGCCCTCCTTGGTCATCACAGTCTTGCTGTCGATGAAGGTCCAGGTGGAGTCGGGGTAGTCGTCAAGGGTGAACGTGCGGCGCACACCATCCTTCTCAAGGATAAATGTCGTCTCAAACTCAGGCTGTTCGGCCGTTTCCGGGATCTCCATCCCCTCAAGCAGGTTGGCGCCCACATGATAGGGGCGGAAGTCAAAGAGCGGCAGGCTCCACAGACAGTAACCGCTGATGATGATGACGAACAGCAGGGTGTAGTTGATGACGATCCACTGGTTGGTCTTCGAGATGAAGCGCACCATGGTCAGCGGCCAGCGGGCGGTGACAAGCGCCATGCCCAGCAGGACGATGTTCTTGGCGAAGGTCTCCCCATTGGTCAGGTGGAGCGCATCGCCAAAACAACCGCAGTCGCTCACCGGATTGGCCCACCACAGCCAGATGGAGATCAGCGTCATCACCGCCATCAGCACCACGATGAGTTTGGTCACCGTGCGGCGGTGAATGGCGAACAGCAGGAAGATGCCCAGGCAGAACTCCGTTGCCGAGAGGGTGATCGACGTGCCCAGCGTCAACCAGTCAGGAACCAGGTCGGACAGTGACAGGGCGCTGAGATAGTCCTGGATCTTGTATTGCGTGCCCAGAGGGTCGATGGCCTTCACAAAGCCCGAAAGAACCAGCGTCACGGCCAAGACCAGACGGCACACGTTCACGATGATGCTCCGCAACCTATTCACTGAGTTGGATGATGCCGAAGATGGCATAGTTGATGATGTCCATATAGTTAGAACCAATGCCCTCCGACACCAGTGTCTCCCCTCCGAGGTCTTCGATCTCCTTCACACGCTGCAACTTGGTGAGGATGAAGTCCGTGTAACTGCTTACCCGCATGCTGCGCCATGCCTCGCCATAGTCGTGGTTCTTGCGCAACATCAGTTCCAAAGAGGCGGTGGCATGACGGTCATAGAGCGCCATGGCCTCTGTGGGATCGATATCGGTCGCGTCGGCGTAGCCTTTCTCAAGTTGGATCAGTCCTACGATGCCGTAGTTGACCAGGGCGATGAATTCCGGGCGGATGCCTTCTCCCACCAGCGACTGTCCGGTGGTCTCCAGAGAGCGGATACGGCGGGCCTTGATCAGCAACTGGTCGGTGAGCGATGAGGGTCGCAGAAGGCGCCAAGAGGCACCATAGTCATGGAGCTTCTTCTCAAACAGTAGTCTGCATTCCTTCAAGGCAGACCGGAACTGCTGCTCCGTTTTGCTCGTTTCGTTTGTCATGACGGTTTGGCTTATTCCGCTGCAAATTTACGCATTTTTGATGAACCCTACAACATTGCTCCCATGTTTTCCGACAAACAATGTTAATTGTTTATAACAGATGAAGACCATGAAGTACTTTACTGACCAATCATCCTATCTCTTTTGTTGTCAATAATAGTTAAAAAATAACCTTGTTGTCACTTGTATTCGCAAAAAGTATGTAATTTTGTATTTTAAAGGCTTAATCGGATGTTGTACCGAAGAATGGTCTTCGTGCTTTTGAGCCAATTATGATGACGAGATTGTTAGAGCATCTGTCGTGGTAACAGAATCAGGCGGATTTTGTAAAACACATGTATACAGATGGCCAATCAGGTTTGGATATCAATTCAATTTATTAAATAGGTATGAAAAGTTTCAATTTATTTTTGCTTTCAGCAGCCGCAGCATGCCTGATCTCATGTGGCGGTAACAGTGGAAGGCCCAGTTTCGGCGACAATGAGTACCCCGTGGAGACCATAGGCACATCGTCTGTCGCCATGCAAACCACCTATCCGGCCACGATCAAGGGCGTACAGGACGTGGAGATCCGTCCGAAGACTTCAGGATTCATCACACGCATCAATGTGCATGAGGGACAGTCGGTGGGAGCCGGACAGGTGCTCTTTGTCATCGACAACGAGACCTATCAGGCACAGGTGAGACAGGCTCAGGCTGCCGTCAACCAGGCTACTGCTGCCATCAATACGGCAGAGGCACAACTCAATACCGCTAAACTGCAGTATGACAACAGCGTGCAGTTGCATGCCAATGGCGTCATCGGTGACTTTGAACTGCAGACAGCCAAAAACTCTTATTCCAGTGCACAGGCACAGGTCAATCAGACAAAAGCCGCACTCTCTCAGGCACAGGCCTCTCTCGCCTCGGCTAAGGAGAATCTCAGTTTCTGCTATGTGAAGAGTCCGGCAAGCGGTGTCGTGGGAAGTCTGCCCTATAAGGTGGGCGCACTCGTGAGCGCATCCAGCCAGCCTGCGCTGACCACCGTGTCGAATATCAGCGCCATGGAGGTCTTCTTCTCCATGACCGAAAAAGACGTGCTTGAGATGACCAAGAAGGCTGGCGGACTGAATGCCGCCGTCAACGCCTATCCGCCTGTCAGACTCAAACTCGCCGACGGCACCATCTATCCCCATGAGGGTAGGGTGGTGAAGATGAGTGGTGTCATCGATGCAGCCACAGGTTCTGTCTCGATGATCGCACGCTTCCCCAACCCCGAGCACCTGCTCAAGAGTGGAGGGGCTGGTTCTATCGTCGTGCCGCGTGACAACCGCGCTGCCATCGTCGTGCCCCAGGCGTGCATCTCTGAGGTGCAGGACAAGCACTTCATCTATTTGCTGGGTCCCAACAACCAGGTGAAATACACCGAGATACAGGTTGATCCTCAGAACGATGGCGTCAACTATGTGGTGACCGGTGGACTCAAGGTGGGTGACAAATATGTGATGAGAGGTATCACCAAACTGACCGACGGCATGGAGATCGTGCCCATCACCATCCAACAGTATGAGAAGAAAATCAAGGACGCAGAAAAACTGGGTGAGAACCAGAACGATGCCAAGAAACTGAAGAGTGCTCTCGGCATGTAAGCGTAAACATATCATGTTGTTTTATCAGACAGATAGATTATGACGTTTTCTAATTTTATCAAGCGACCGGTGCTCTCAACGGTGATCTCTGTCCTCATCGTTATCCTGGGATTCATCGGACTGCTGACACTGCCTATCGAGCAGTATCCAGATATCGCACCGCCTACCGTGGTCGTCTACACCACCTATATGGGTGCTGATGCAGAGACCGTGAAAAACTCCGTCCTCGCACCACTCGAGGAGAGTATCAACGGTGTGGAGAACATGACCTATATGACCTCCTCGGCCACCAATATGGGATCGGCTTCCATTTCGATCTACTTCAAACAGGGTACCAACCCAGATATGTGTGCCGTCAACGTGCAAAACCGTGTCAGTCAGGCACAGGCGCTCTTGCCGGCTGAGGTCACAAGGGTGGGTGTCACCGTGATGAAAAGACAGACCTCGCAGGTGATCATGTATACCATCACTTCAGAGGATGGAAGATATGATGACGAGTTCCTCACCAACTATGCCAACATCAATATCATGCCGGCCATCAAGCGTATTACCGGTGTGGGTGACGTGCAGAGCCCGGGTATGAAAAACTACTCCATGCGCGTGTGGCTCAAACCGGAACTCATGAAGCAATACAGCCTCATGCCATCGGATGTCACACAGGCATTGGCAGAGCAAAACATCGAGGCCGCACCTGGCTCGTTTGGTGAGCAAAGCAAAGTGGCCTACGAGTATGTCATGAGATATACCGGAAGACTCAAAACACCAGAGGAGTTTGGCGACATCATCATCAGAAGCGACGCCAACGGACAGACACTCCATCTTAAGGATGTGGCAAATGTGGAACTGGGCGGATTGCAGTATTCCGTTTCGATGAAGAACAACAATCAGCCTTCTGTCATGGGTATGGTGCAGCAGATTGCCGGTTCTAATGCCAACGAGATCGCCAAGGCGGTGAAAGCCACACTGGAAGAACAGTCGAAGAGTTTCCCACCGGGAATGATCTACCGTGTCAACTACGACGTTACCGAGTTCCTCTATGCCTCGATTGAGGAGGTGGTGAAGACCCTCTTCATTACCCTGTTGCTCGTGTTCCTCGTCGTATACATCTTCCTGCAGGACTTCCGCTCGACCCTCATCCCGATGATTGCCGTGCCTGTGTCACTCATCGGTACCTTCTTCTTCCTGAAGGTCTTCGGATTCTCCATCAACTTGCTTACCCTGTCGGCACTTCTCTTGGCTATCGCCATCGTGGTGGATGATGCCATCGTGGTCGTGGAGGCCGTGCACGCCAAACTCGACCTCGGATACAAGAGTGCGCTGACGGCGTCGATCGATGCGATGAACGAGATCTCAAGTGCCATCATCTCCATCACGCTCGTCATGGCATCGGTGTTCATCCCTGTCTCCTTCATCGGAGGAACGACAGGTACGTTCTACCGGGAGTTTGGTGTCACCATGGCCGTGTCCATCTTCATATCGGCGCTCAACGCCTTGACCCTGTCGCCGGCTTTGTGCGCCATCTTCCTCAAACCGAAGGAAGAGGATGGATCGGCAAGGAAAATGAGTATGCTTGACAGGATGCACACGTCGTTCAACACGTCGTACAACAAGATTCTCAACAAGTATAAAAATGGGGTGACGAAAATCACCCGCAAGCCCATCATCGCCATCATCGCTGTCATTCTCGGCATCGTTGTCCTCGGTTATACCATGTCGGTCACCAAGACCGGTCTGGTGCCTGATGAGGACACGGGTACGCTCTTCTGTACCATCAGTATGCCGCCGGCTACCAGTGTGGAGCGCACCAGGGAGGTCATCGACCAGGTGGACGCCATGCTCGCCAGCAATACCGCCATCCAGAGCCGGGAGCAGATCCAGGGCTTCAACTTCATCGCCGGACAGGGTTCTGACCAGGCCACCTTCATCATCAAACTCAAACCGTTTGGTGAGCGTGGCATCACGGAGGGGGCTATGGCTGTGCTGGGTATGATCTACAAGCAGACAGCTGAGATCAAGGATGCGCAGATTCTCGCTTTCTCACCTCCAATGATCCCCGGTTTCTCTGCCAGCAGCGGTGTGTCGCTCGTCATGGAGGACAAGACTGGCGGTAGCCTCAGCAAATTCTTCCAGGTGACCACAGACTATCTCGCCGAACTCAACAAGCGGCCCGAGATACAGATGGCTATGACATCCTACAACCCCAACTACCCGCAGTATATGATCAATGTAGACGTGGCGAAGTGCAAGCAGTCGGGCATCTCACCCAATACTGTGCTCACCACGCTGCAGGGATACTATGGTGGTCTTTATGCGTCGAACTTCAATGCCTACGGAAAACTCTTCCGTGTGATGGTGCAGGGAACGATAGAGAGCCGAATGACACCTGAGGGACTGAGCAACATCTTTGTGAGAACGCCTGCCGGTATGTCGCCGGTGACGGAGTTCTGTACACTCAAACGTGTCTACGGTCCTTCCAACATCAACAGGTTCAACATGTTCACCAGTATCAACGTCACCGCTACTGTCAACGAAGGTTACTCCACCGGTGAGGCCATCAAGGCGGTGGAGGAAGTGGCCAAGGAATACTTGCCCGAAGGATATGACTATGAGTACTCTGGACTGACCAGGTCGGAGAGCGAGTCGAGCAACTCGACCGTGCTCATTTTCCTGCTATGTATCATGTTCGTCTACCTCATCCTCTCCGCACAGTATGAGAGTTATATCCTGCCGCTGGCGGTGATTCTCTCTATACCGTTCGGACTTGCCGGCGCCTTCTTCTTTACTAAGATTTCAGGGCACAACAATGATATCTACATGCAGATCTCGCTCATCATGTTGATCGGTCTGCTTGCTAAAAATGCCATCCTTATCGTGCAGTTCGCACTCGAGAGACGTGAGACGGGTATGGCCATCTCTTGGTCGGCCATCCTCGGTGCTGCTGCCCGTCTGCGACCCATCCTCATGACCTCACTCGCCATGATCATCGGTCTGTTGCCGATGCTGTGGCCGTTTGGCGTAGGCGCACATGGCAACAACACCCTCGGCTATGCGGCCATCGGCGGTATGCTCGTGGGTACGATATGCCAGGTCTTTGTCGTGCCGTCACTCTTCGTCTTGTTCCAGTCGTTGCAAGAGAAGATCAAACCGATGGTCTTCGAAGACGACACCAACGAGGAAGTGGAAGCCGAACTCGAGCAATATGTCAACCATGCCAACAACTATACGGTGGAGGAATAAGAATATGAGAAATAACATAATATTGACACTCGCTGTGGGTACTGCCATCCTGACCGGTTGTGCTATCCACCACCATTATGAGCGCCCCGATGTGAACACCACCGGACTCATCCGCGACAATGTGTCGTTGACCGACACCCTCACGGCACAATATGATGACGGCAACTTTGGCAACCTGCCTTGGAAGAGCGTGTTCACCGACCCGCTGTTGCAGACGCATATCCAGACGGCACTCGACAACAATGCCGACCTGCTCAATGCGGCACTCAACGTGAAGATGTCGGAGGCACAACTCAAGGCGGCCAAACTGGTCTTCTTGCCACAGTTTACCTTTAGTCCGCAGGGCACGATCGCATCATGGGACGGAAATGCGGCCACCAAGACCTATCAGTTGCCGTTTGCTGCCAGTTGGTCGACCGACCTCTATGGTAACCTGTTCAACCTCAAAAAGGCGGCTCAGGTGCAACTGATGGCCACCAAGGATTATCAGACACTGGTGCAGACAAGCATCGTGTCGTCCGTCGCCAATATGTATTATACGCTCCTCATGCTCGACAAGCAGATGGCGGTCCTCGATGACATGACCAAACTGACCAAAGAGACATGGGACATGATGAAACTGCAGATGGACCTCGGCAGGGCGCGCTCCACCAGCGTGCAGAGCGCGGAAGCCAACTATTATTCCGTGCAGACGCAGGCCGTGGACATGAAACGCCAAATCAGAGAGGTGGAGAACTCGCTCTCACTCGTCATGGGACAGCCGGCACAGCAGATCGCCAGGGGAAAACTGGAAGACCAGCACCTGCCTACTGAATTCAGTACGGGTGTAGGCATCCAACTGCTTGCCAACCGTGCCGACGTGCACTATGCCGAGATGAAACTCGCACAGTGTTTCTACGATGTGGAGAATGCCAGAAGCAAGTTCTATCCCAACCTGACCATCACACCATCGGCCACCTTCACCAACAATGCCGGTGGTATCGTCAATCCTGGGAAATGGCTCCTCTCCGCCGTCGGAAGCCTTACCGCACCGATCTTCATGAAAGGACAACTCACCCTCGGACTCAAGGTGGCGCAAGCACAGTATGAGCAGGCCTACAACAGCTGGCAAAATGCCGTGCTGAAAGCCGGCAGCGAGGTGAGCAACGCCCTCGTGGCCTACAACTCCTCTGATGAGAAAGGGCGTCTCGAGGCAAAAAGAATGGCTACACTGGAGAAAAATGTAGAACATACGCGTATGTTGTTCAAAAACTCTGGCAGTTCCTACTTGGAAGTCATCACCGCCCAACAGACGCTGCTCAATTCGCAACTCTCGAAGATCACGGACGACTTCAACAAGATGCAGGCCGTGGTGAATCTCTACAGTGCACTCGGAGGAGGTGGTAAATAATCTAAAACTTTCGTATTATGGCAAGTGATATCAGTCCAAGAGCAGAAATCGATCCGAGAGCAAAAATCGGCGACAACTGCAAAATATTTCCTTTTGTCTATATTGAGGGTGATGTGGTGATTGGCGACAATTGCATCATCTTCCCTTTCACAAGCATCCTCAACGGATCGAGAATAGGAAAAGGAAACAAGATCCATCAGGGTTCCGTCATTGGGGCATTGCCTCAGGATTTCGAGTTCAGAGGTGAGAAAAGTGAGTGCATACTGGGTGACAACAACATCATCCGTGAGAATGTGGTCATCAACAGGGCCACACACACGGGAGGTCAGACGGTCATCGGGCACGACAACTTCCTCATGGAGGGTGTGCATATCTCGCATGACACCAAGATAGGAAATGATTGCGTGTTTGGCTATGGCACCAAGATCGCAGGCGACTGTGAGATCGGTGATGGAACCATCTTCTCCACCAGCGTGATTGAGAACGCCGGTACCAGAGTGGGAAGAGGATCGATGATCCAGGCCGGCACCTCCTTCTCGAAAGATGTGCCTCCCTATATCGTGGTGGGCGGTACCCCCGTGAAATATGGTGGAATCAATAAGACCATGTTGACGTTGAGAGGCGTAAGCGATAAGGTGCAGAAGCATATCGCCAATGCCTATCGCCTTGTTTTCCATGGCCAGACCAGCCTCTTTGATGCCATCAATCAGATCAAGGAGCAGGTGCCCGACAGCCATGAGATACAGACTATCGTCGGCTTCCTCTCCGATAGCAAGCGCGGCATCATCACCAAGATATGAGAATGGCTTGAGGCCTCTATGATGAGAAAAGCCCTTAAGGTCGTGCTCGACCTTAAGGGCTTTTCTCAGTTTGATGGATATCTTTCTTGATGGGATATCTTTCTGCTACTTGTTGCTCACTATGCCATCGGTGATCTGGAAGATGCCTCCTGACACCAGGCGGTCGATGACACCACCGATAGCGGCGTCGGTGCGAGGTGTGCGGCGGGAGAAGCCCAGCAACTTGGCAATCTGCCTCAGCAGGTCGTCGGAAGAGATCGACACCTGTTGCGTCACAGCCATCTTCAGCACGTTGGCAATCTCAATCAGCGGAATGTCATCAATATCGCGGCCAGAGGCCTTGCGGTACTTGTCGTAGCCGGAGGCGTCTGATGGCGTGGCCCAGAATGCCGGATTGTCGGTTGCCGACATCGGATCGACATAGGCTTTCATCACTGACTTCTGAATCAGATGGGTGAGGAGGTCGGAGCCTCGGCTCTGCCCGTAGATCCACATCACACGTTTGCGGAGCATTGACAGGGTGACGGGCTGCTCGGTCTTGATGATCCGCAGGATGTCGGTCTCCACCTGGCGGCGGGAGAGTGCAAGCACATCACTATTCCTGTTGGTGTAGCGTTGTTCGATGGGGGTTTCAGGGTAGGGCACTTCCTTGTCGTTGGACGCAGCCAAGATAATCTCATCCTCACTCACGCTGAAAGGCATTTTCTGAATTTCTTTCTCCACAGATTTTACCGTGGCAGATGCCTGTGGACGTGGCGTGGCAGATGCCTGCGGCCGTGGTGTGGCAGATGCCTGCGAAGGTAAGGCGGGTGATGCCTGCTGCCGGACGGGTGAGGTGAAAGATGCTGTGATGGGGGGCGTAGCTTTCTGATCTGAAAGGCCCTTCACAGCTTGCTCCTTCTCTGCTGCTTTTTGTCTGACGATTTCTTCCAGACGGTCGATGATGCGGTCGGTGACTTTTTGGCGGTTGAGGAACCAGTCGATGGTCCATACGCGCATCAGATCCCAACCGAGGCCTTTGAGCACACCGGGCTGACAGATCTCACGGTCGCGCTCGGTGTGGGTGCTATGATAGTTGGTGCCGTCGCAGATGATGCCCATCAGGTAGTTGTCGGGTGAGGTGGGATCGATGACAGCCAGGTCGATCTTGAAGCGTGAACGGCCCACCTGGGTGTCCACCTCATAGCCATAGGTGCGGAGGGTGGAGGCGATGGAGTTGATGAGGGAGGTGTCAACTTGTTGCTGCATCTGCGATGAGGCCACGGGCATCCGTCCGCTCTTGGCAAACTCCAGGAAGCGTTTGAGGCCCTCCACGCCACGGGCGCGGCTGCGGTTGAGGTCGATCTGCTCCGGTTGGAGCGTGGAGAACACCACCATCTCATTGCGGGCACGGCTGACGGCCACGTTAAGGCGCCGTTCGCCACCATTGTTGTTCAGCGGACCGAAGTTCATCGACACACGGCCGTTCTTGTCGGGACCATAGCCCACGGAGAACAGGATGACATCACGCTCGTCGCCCTGCACGTTCTCCAGATTCTTCACAAAGATGGGTTCCTCCACATCATAGGCCAGTCGCTCCAAGTCGGCTGATTGGCCCAGTTGTTCGACGAGGATATCCTCTATCAGATCTTGTTGCACTTTGCTGAACGACACGATACCGATGCTCTTCTTGGAGAGCACAGGGTCGCTCAGGCGGCGCACCACCTCGGCCACGATGGCCTCAGCCTCGGCACGGTTGCAGCGGGATTTACCCATGTCGTAGGTACCGTTGATGGGCACAAAGGTCACCTTCGACGAACGGTCGTCGACAGAGGGGAAGGTATAGAGCTTTCCGTCGTAATATTGGGAGTTGCTGAAAGCGATCAGACTCTCGTGACGGCTGCGGTAGTGCCATGTGAGATAATGGTCGGGGAAGGTGAGCGTGATGCAGTCGTCGAGGATGCTCTCCATATCGTCGTTCTCTGCCTCGCTCTCATCGACGGTCGTCGTGGTGAAGAAACTGGTTGGCGGCATCTGCTTGGGATCGCCCACGACGATGAGTGCCTTGCCACGGGCAATGGCACCCACAGCCTCGCTGGTGGGCATCTGTGATGCCTCGTCGAACACCACGATGTCGAACTTATCCTGGTCGAGATCGATGAACTGGGCCACGGAGATGGGACTCATCAGCATACATGGACAAAGCTTGGGCAACAGGGTCGGAATATGATCGATGATTTGGCGGATGGTCGTACCCCGGCCACCGGAAGCAATCATACGTTTGAGATAGCCGATCTCAGAACTGCTCGCTGCCTCGATCGTAAGCGATGGGATGAGGGAGGCCAACTTGCAGTAGAGGGCTTTCTTGGTGATGTCCTGAAATTGTTTGGCCATATCGCGGTAACGGGCAATAGATTCCTCGAAGATCACACCGTTGAACATCTGCAGATCAGGGTCGTGATCGATGATGTCCATCGCCAGTTTCTGATAGATACCGCGGAGCATGGCGTGGCAGGCCTGAGTGCTGTTATGACCTTGTTCGATGTAGTTGGCCACGGGTGCCAGGTGCTGTTGGAAGAGTTGCTGGCGGCGGAGGCACCATTGGGCCCAGTCGCGGATGTTGACGATATTGAGCAGCCATTGAGGCACACGCAGGATGATGTCGTCAAACGTGAGACGGCTGTCGATCCGCGCATACGAGGCGGCCGACCGCAACAGTGCGTTATATTGTTTCAGGGCGGTGGTGTCGATGTTGCGGGTGTTGATCGCATTGACCGATGTGGCAGGCTGCTTGGCCTCACGAAGGAGAGCCAGGATATTGGGAGCCGCCTGCAGACTGTCGAGCATCTTCTGCCACAGTTCCTTGCCCGGGCTGCCGATGCGCCCGAAGATCTGCTCTGATGACTGGCGGAGAGCAGACAGGCTGTCGCTGAGCTGTTGATAGTTCTCCAGTTGGGTGATGAGTGTGGGCACCTCGTCTTTGGTGATGTCGCTACGGTAGATACGCAACTGCTTCACCACCTTCTTTTTGGCGAAAGGACTCAGGAAGAACACCTTGTCGCAGGCATTCACCCAATCGGCCTTCAACTGTCGCACGTTGAGTTTCAGAATGTCGGGCGAATAGGTGCTGGTGAGCGTGCTGCCGAGGCGCTCCAACTCCTTACCGTTGCTCACATGCTTCTGCCATTGCTGCATCTGCGACGGGTCGGCGGCAATGGCGAGCAAGGCGGCGTTGGCGACAGGCGTGGCTGTGATCGCGTCGGCAAATCGTTCTGCCCATTGGCTGTCGTAACTGTTTTCACTGATGGTGATGCCGTTGGCCTGTGACAGGGCGCGGAGCGTCGTACGGACGTTGGGCGCCAGTTGCCCCACCTGCTCCAATAGGGAGCGCACGTTCTGTTGCGCCTCGTAGGACGGGTCGGTGACATACAGGCCGCGGAGTGGATTGTCGCCAGGCATTCCCGTGATGGCGAAGACGGCAGAGAGTTCGTTCACCGCTTTTTCGGCAGCTTCAATGCTCGCCGCCGTGGCTCCTTCAACGAATTTGGGCGTCGGAGCGATGAGCTCGTCGCCAGGAGTAGCGATATAGCGGGTGATATAGTCGTAGAGCGACAATCCCGACGCTTGGCGTTGGTGAAGCAGGTTGACATATTTGATCAGTTGCTTCCGCTGTTCAAAGAGTGCTTTTGACTCACGGGCATATTCTTCGGGCGACTTGATGCGGGTCACGTCGAGCGCACTCTGCAACTGTTGCAGCAGGTGGCTCTTCGTCATTTTGTTGGAGTGCATCTCCAGGCAGAAGGGGTCGAGCCCGATCTTGGCGAGACGGCGTTGCACCACCTCGAGGGCTGCCATCTTCTCTGCCACGAAGAGCACGCGACGCCCATGGTAGAGCGCATTGGCGATCATGTTGGTGATGGTCTGGCTCTTGCCTGTTCCCGGAGGACCGTAAAGGATAAAACTGCCACCCTCGCCCGACTCGATGACCGCCTCCAGCTGTGAGGAGTCGACATCTACAGGAATGGCATATTTGTCGGGCTCCACCTTCATGTCGACTTCGCGGGTATTGGGGCTCTTGTTTCCCTCGATGCCGACGAGACGTTTCTGGATGAGACTTTCGATGACCGGGTTTTGCCGCATCTTGTCGGAATTGCTGTGGATGTCGTTCCACATGACGAACTTGCTGAAGGAGAACAGACCGAGCAGGCACTCCTCGACCACATCCCAACGGGCATGATCCTTGATGGCGGCACGCACGGTGGCAAACACTTTGCGCACGTCGATGCCCGAATCGTCGGTGGGCAACGGATTGACGTTACTCATATTGGTGTCGTATTGCTGCATCATCATCTCCACCAACGTGGTGTTGAAGGTGATGTCATCCTCACGCACGCGAAGCACGTAGTTGTTGCCGCTCTTCTTCACCAGGTCGACGGGCTCGAGCAACAGAGGGGCGTAACGGGGTTTGATGCTCTTGTCGCCCTCATACCATTTGAGCAATCCCAAGACCAGGTAAAGGGTGTTGGCGCCATTCTCCTCCAAGGCTGTGCGAGAGGCGCGGAAGAGTCCTTTGAGACCTGTCTGCAACTCACTCTCGTTCAGATAGGAATAGAGTTGGTGCTGTTTGAGTCCGTCCACCACCATCTTCTCCATAGACTCGCGGTGAGCACGGGAGTCGTAAATGCCGCTGTCGCCAGGAGCCACACGTTTGTCAAGGGGGAACGGCAGGAGCTTGAAGTCTTCCTTCGCTTGCAGATAGTCCTCCAGATGTTCGATGTCGAAGGAGATAAAGGGCATCAGATTCTTGCCGATGCGCATATTGAGCAGGTTGTTGCGGAGTGAGAAATCCAGCAACTTGCGCTCCCATATCTGAAGACGGGTGAGTTGGCGGTCGCCCACCTGCTCCAGATCATCGTAGCGGTGAACTTCCTGGAATTTGTCGGTGGCGTGATCGAGAGAAAGACCCTCGTTGGCCTGTAACTCACCGGCATCCTTCGGCAATGGCCGGATGTTGTATTGACGGCAACGGGTGATGTCGACAGCCATCTCAAACCGTTCGGGTTCCAACTGGATATGGCGCTCTGCGGCTTTCACGGCATCCTCGAACCCCACCGACTGCTGGGTGATCTGCGTGGCCTCCACGACGACCATCTCGGAGATGCCGTCGGCGATCGACTTGGAAAGGAAACTGACGTCATCACAGTAGATCTGAGGATAGGTCCTGTTGTCGAGCCAACAGCCGATGAACATATGCCCCTGGATCAGAATGAGCAGGGGGTTGAGGCCGATGGCTTCCAGACAGGAGGCAAAGGTGAGACTCAGGTCAAGACAGGTGCCTTGCTTGTGGGCCAGCACCGCGTCAGTCATGCGCACACGTTGTCCTACCTCCTCGAAATGTGGTGGCGGGGTGATGTAGACAATGCCCTGTTCGCGCAATGCCTCGTAGACAGCGGCCACCATCTTGCGGATGCGGTTGGGGTCATTGGTCTGGTAATCGTCAAGGGATGACGAACCGGTGAATTTCTCAAGATATTTCGCCGTGACAATCTTCAGCGGAGCCAGCGACGGGTCGTTGGGCGTCACGAAGGCAGCCAGAAACTCAGGTCTTGAACCGATGCCAGGCCATTGGTCAAAAGGCATGACATGGATGGGGTAGGATTGATGAAACACTTCTGTCTCGCCAATGAACACCTGGAGGGTGAACTGGGTGTCGAGTCCTTCGGTCACAGAACGCAATTTGTCGAGGGAGGGGGAGACCGACAGGTCTTCGACATTGACCATCCCGCCTTTCGGGATCAGGTCAAGACGCACTTCCGTGGAACTGAACATGTCGCCAGTGACCGACATCCGGATGTCGTGCCAGTCGTCGGTGTCGTTGTTGGTCACCTCACAGAGTGTCAAGACCTTCTTCTCATAAATGGAGAGCGCATAGTTGACCGATTTGCGGTATTCCATGCGGATGTTCTCATTCGTCAGTTGTTGTATCATAGTGGTGGATTAACTTGATGGTTTCTTAATAAGATGCGGTGCAGGGGATGCCCAGGGCGATCACCATGTCGCGGATGCGGTCGAGTGACTGGGGAGAGGCTTTCCGCAGACGCAGGTCGGGTGTCTCACGGTCGATGGTATAGATCATCACGTCTCTCGGACGGATGCGCTTCAGCGCTTCCAGCCAGGGCAACACGTACTCATCGCCTGTATTGTCCACGTTCCCCGTGTCGGTGACGCCGCCCATAAACATGGTCTGGATGGTCAGCCGGCCTTCAAACAGCATCATGTCAGAGATGATGCGCTCCACGTCGTAATGTCCCACAGGCCGGTCGACACGGCGGATGTAGTCGGCAGCGACGGTGTCGAGTTTCAGAATGTTGTTGTCCACCCGCAGCAGTGCCTCACGCACCTCCTGGCGATGGATGAAGGTGGCGTTGCTGAGCACCGACACCTTCGCTGAAGGCGCATAAGTGTCGCGCAGCAGGATCGTATCGTCGATGATACCGGCAAATGCCGGATGGGCGGTGGGCTCGCCATTGCCGGCGAAGGTGAGCACGTCGGGGCAACGGCCTGCGCGTGACATCTCTTCAAGTGTCGTACGCAGCGCTTCCCTCACTGCCTCACGGGTGGGGCGTGGCGATTTCGGACGATGGTCGGCATTGAACCCACATTCACAATAGATGCAGTCGAAAGAACATACCTTGCCGTCGCCAGGCTGCAGGTTGATGCCCAGCGACAATCCCAAACGGCGGCTGTGAACCGGGCCGAAAATGGGAGATGGATAAATGATGGTACTCATAGTCAGATGTCTATATGCTACAAAGGTAATGTTTTTTTTCGGGCATCATGCGTTAATAGTCGTTAAAGTGTTGCCGCACCAAGGTTTTTTTAGTACTTTTGCACCAAATTTGGTGTATTATAACCTGTAAAAATGGGAAATAACAAGAAAAAAGCCCGCAATCGTCAAGGATTGCAGGTGTTCACTTTGTGCATCAGCACTGCCATGGTGCTGATTCTTTTAGGTATGGTGGTCTTCTCTGTCTTTACGGCACACAACCTGTCGGCTTATGTGAAGGAAAACCTTACGGTCACCATGTTGCTCAATGAGGATGTCACTGATTCTGAGGCACAACAGCTCTGCGACAATCTGATGACAAAACCGTATATCAACTCTTTGGAATACATCAGTAAGGAACAGGTGCTCAAGGAGCAGACAAGACTGTTGGGCACAGACCCTTCAGAATTTGCCGGTACCAATCCCTTCCTGGCATCCGTGGAATTCCAACTAAATGCCGATTATGCCAACAACGACTCCATCAAATGGATCTCGGCTGAACTGACCAAATTGCCCGACGTCACGGAGATCAGATATCCCGAGGACCTCATCGAGAGTGTCAACAGCATGCTCAGAAAAATCAGTCTCGTGCTCCTCACATTGGCAGCTCTGTTGCTGATCGTCTCTTTCGTGCTGATCAACAACACCGTGAAGCTGGGCATCTATGCCAAAAGATTTAATATCCACACCATGAAACTGGTGGGAGCATCGTGGGGATTCATCAGGAAACCATTCATCCGAAGGGCTATCGTGCTCGGTTTTATAGCCGGCCTGATCGCCAATATCGTGTTGGCAGTGGGGGTCTACTCGCTCTACCAGTTCCAACCCGATGTCACCGAGGTCATCACATGGCAAGTGCTTGCTGTCACTGCCGTCGCAGTGATGCTTTTCGGTGTCATCATCACCACCATCTGCTCATGGTTCTCAGTCAACAAATTCTTGAAAATGAAGGCTGGAGAACTCTATAAAATCTGATTCATAACATTTTATTCCAACCCAATTTTCTGTTTTCTTTATGGATAAACGAAATCTGGCATTTGGACGCACCAACTTCATCATCCTCGCCATCGGCATGGCAGTGGTCATCATTGGCTTCATCCTCATGAGTGGAGCAGGATCGGATGAGAACGCGTTCAATCCCGACATTTTCAGTACCATGAGGGTCAAGGTGGCTCCCGTGGTTTGCTTCCTCGGATTCGTATCAATGATCTATGCCATCATTCATCGGGATAAAAGCTCCGACACGACGGAAGAGGAAGAAAACAATGCATTGAAAAATCAAAGTAAATAATGAGTGAATTAGAAGCACTGTTGCTCGGTATCGTACAAGGACTTACCGAGTATCTGCCTGTGTCGAGCAGCGGACACCTGACCATCGGCGCATATCTGTTTGGTGTCAATGGAGAGGATAACCTCACGTTCAACGTGGCTGTTCACGTGGCCACTGTGATGAGTACCATCGTCATTCTCTGGAAAGAAATCATCTGGATTTTTAAAGGACTCTTCAAGGGGCAACTCAATGAGGAGACACGTTATATCATCAATATCCTCATCTCGATGATTCCCGTGGGAATCGTGGGATTGTTCCTGAAAGATTATGTGGAGGAGATTTTCGGATCGGGTCTGCTCATCGTGGGGTGCATGCTGCTGGTGACAGCATCGCTGCTGGCATTCTCCTATTTCGCACGTCCCAGACAGAAGGAGAAAATCGGACCTGTTGACGCTTTTATCATCGGTATCGCACAGGCCGTGGCTGTCATGCCCGGATTGTCGAGGTCGGGTAGTACCATCGCCACCGGACTCCTGCTGGGCAACAAGAAAGAGAAGCTCGCACAGTTCTCCTTCCTCATGGTGATACCTCCCATCCTCGGTGAGGCCTTACTCGATGTGATGAAAGCTGCTAAGGGTGGGGCAGAGGCTGCCGTCGGCGACCTGTCGGTATCCGCGCTCGTCGTGGGATTCATGGCTGCTTTCGTGGCCGGATGCCTCGCTTGCAAGTGGATGCTCAATATCGTGAAGAAAGGCAAACTGATCTATTTTGCCATCTATTGCGCCATTGTGGGCGTCATCGCCATCATCTGTTCCATTTAACAGAACTGTATGAATTTCAACGAAGGGGTCATCATAGGCATCGACAAACCGTATAAGATGTCGAGTTTCGGTGCGCTGGCTCACGTGAGATTCCTCATCTCGAAGAAGATGGGGGTGAAGCGGGTGAAGACAGGGCATGCCGGCACGCTCGACCCCTTGGCCACCGGGGTGCTGCTCATCTGCACCGGTAAAGCTACCAAGCAGATAGAGGCATTGCAGGCACATACCAAAGAGTATGTCGCCACATTGAAACTTGGCGCTACCACCGCCAGTTATGACCGTGAGCACACCGTCAACTTCACCTATCCTACTAAACATATCACCCGGCAATTGATTGAGCAGACGCTGCCGCAGTTTGTGGGGGATATCATGCAGGTGCCACCAGAATTCTCCGCCTGTAAGGTGGATGGAAAGAGAGCCTACCTGCTGATGAGAAAAGGACGCGATGTGGAATTGAAGGCCAAACCACTGCATGTGGACGAAATTACCCTGCTCGACTTTGATCCCCGGCAGATGACGATGGCGATCAAGGTGGTGTGCGGAAAGGGTACTTATATCAGAGCATTGGCCAGGGATATCGGTGAGGCACTCGGTAGCGGGGCTTTTCTCACATCACTTAGAAGGACACGCGTCGGTGACTATAAAGTGGAGGACTGCGTGGACTTCGACCACTTCAAGGAGTGGCTCGACCAGCAAAATATAGAATCATAACATTTTCAATATAAATAAAAGGAGTCAAGAGAGATGAAATTATCACAATTCAAGTTCAAACTCCCAGAGGAGCAAATCGCGCTTTATCCGTCGTATAACCGTGATGATTGCAGACTGATGGTTATCCACCGCAGATCGAAGCGCATTGATATGTTCAGAACCGACGAAAATGGAGAACCACTCAAAAACGAAGACGGGACACCACAGATGATCGAGTTCCGTCATTTGATAGACTATTTTGATGAAGGTGATGTCTTCATCTTCAATGACACCAAGGTGTTTCCTGCCCGCCTCTACGGTACCAAAGAGAAAACCGACGCCAAAATAGAGGTGTTCCTGCTCCGTGAGCTCAATGAGAGCCTGCGCCTGTGGGATGTGCTCGTAGAACCGGCAAGGAAAATCAGAATCGGCAACAAGCTCTTCTTCGACGACAGCGGCACCATGGTGGCTGAGGTCATCGACAATACCACCAGCAGAGGGCGCACGCTGCGCTTCCTCTATGACTGTCCGCATGAGCAGTTCAAGAAAGAGTTGTATGCGCTGGGAGCCGCACCGCTGCCTCATTATATCATCGACCATGAGGTGGAGAAAGAAATCCCTGATGAGAAAGATCCTACGAAAAAACGTATCGTCATGGTGAAGGACCGTCCGGTGCTGCCAGAGGATATGGAGAACTTCCAGTGTATCTATGCCAAGAATGAGGGGGCTGTCACCGCTCCTGCCTCAGGACTCCATTTCAGCAGGGAACTGATGAAACGCATGGAGATCAAAGGCATTGACTTCGCCTTCATCACCTTGCACTGTGCGCTGGGATGCTTCCACAATATCGAGGTGGAGGATCTTACCAAGCACAAGATGGATTCTGAGCAGATGTTTGTGGAGAAAGAGGCTTGCGATATCGTCAACAAAGCGAAAATGGCCGGTAAGCATGTCTGTGCCGTGGGTACCAGTGTCATCAAGGCCACTGAGACTGCCGTGGGCACCGACGGACAACTGAAAGAGTATGAGGGCTGGACCAACAAGTTCATCTTCCCTCCATATGAGTTTGGCCTGGCCGACTCGATGATCTGCAACTTCTACCACCCGCTTTCCACACTCCTCATGTCGGCGTGTGCTTTCGGCGGTTACGAACTTGTGATGGAAGCCTATCAGAAAGCCATCGACAATGGTTATCGGTTTGGCTGTTTTGGTGACGCAATGCTCATCCTCGATGACTGAGAAACATATCGCCTACTTGGGGCTCGGTTCCAACATGGGCGACAAGGAGAAGCATCTCAGAAAGGCAATCCTTGAAATACAAAGGCTGGCTGGCGATGTGGTTCGCCAGTCGGCTTTTTACGTTTCTAAACCATGGGGATTCCAGTCTGAGAATGATTTCGTCAATGCGGTGGTGGCATGCCGCACTTCCTTGACCCCAAGACGATTGCTGCACATCACCCAACAGATAGAACGGGAGATGGGACGCACCGAAAAATCTGTCGATGGTCATTACCACGACCGCATCATCGATATCGACATCCTGTTGTATGACGATCTCCATATCGATTACCCTGACCTCAAGATCCCGCACCCTCTCATGCAGCAGCGCGACTTTGTCATGATTCCTTTGGCTGAGGTGATGAAATGAGTTATCACCGCATAAAGAACATTCCACACAGCACCGCATAAAAAAACTCCACACTGCACAGCGTGCCAGTGTGGAGCCAAGATCTTTTGCTCGTAGCAATTATCTGCGGAGACCCAGTGCCTTGATGATGGCACGGTAGCGCTCGATGTCGCGGTCGTACAGATAGTTGAGCAGAGCACGGCGTTTTCCTACCAACTGGGTCAGTGACCGTGCGGTAGTATAATCTTTACGGTTCTTCTTCAAATGTTCCGTCAAATGGGATATACGGTATGAGAACAATGCTATCTGGCTCTCAGGTGAACCAGTATCAGAGTTGGACTTTCCGTATTTTCCAAAGATCTCTTCTTTTTTTGCCTTGTCTAAATACATCTTGTTTGGGTTAAAAAATGGGTGAATAAAAGTGTTTGCATCAAATGCGGCTGCAAAATTACTAAAATTTTCAGACACGACAAATTTTTTCGCTTTTTTATTGGTCCAAATAGCGCAATATTTTCCTTTTATTCGTTTATTACGTCTATAATTCGTAATTTTGCACCCGCATTCCGCATTGATCATTCCAAATGGATCTGTGAATGCCAAAGTTTTTTTTAAGGTAACAACAATGCAAGACATCAGAAACATCGCCATCATCGCCCACGTCGACCATGGGAAGACAACACTTGTCGACAAGATGATGCTCGCAGGCAACCTCTTCAGAGAGGGAAAGGAAATTGGTAACCAAGTGCTCGACAGCAATGATCTGGAGAGAGAACGAGGCATCACCATCTTATCGAAAAACGTATCTATCAATTATAAAGGAACGAAAATCAACATCATCGACACTCCGGGACACTCCGACTTCGGAGGGGAAGTGGAGCGCGTGCTCAACATGGCTGACGGATGTCTGTTGCTCGTCGATGCCTTTGAGGGACCGATGCCTCAAACCAGGTTCGTCTTGCAGAAAGCACTGGAGATCGGCCTCAAGCCCATCGTCGTGGTCAACAAGGTTGACAAACCCAACTGCCGGCCCGAGGAAGTGTATGAGATGGTGTTCGACCTGATGTTCGCACTTAATGCCACAGAAGACCAACTGGATTTCCCTGTGGTCTATGGCAGTGCCAAGAACGGATGGATGGGTGAGGACTATGCCACCCCGACGGATGGCATCACCTATTTGCTCGACAAAATCGTGGAGGTAATCCCTAAACCCAAAATCATCGAGGGCACACCACAGATGCTCATCACCTCTCTCGACTATTCCAACTACACCGGGCGCATCGCCGTGGGAAGAGTGCACAGGGGCACGCTCACAGAAGGTATGAATGTGACAATCGCACACCGCGACGGGACGATGGAGAAAACCAAGATCAAGGAACTCCATACCTTTGAGGGCATGGGGCATGTGCGCACCCATGAGGTGGGAAGTGGAGACATCTGCGCCATTATCGGACTGGAGAAATTCGAGATCGGTGACACGATCTGCGATGGGGAAAACCCGGAGCCGATGCCTCCTATCTCCATCGATGAACCGACCATGAGCATGCTCTTCACCATCAACGACTCTCCTTTCTTCGGACGAGAAGGAAAATGGTGCACATCAAGGCATATCAATGACCGGTTGCAGAAAGAATTGGAGAAAAACCTTGCCCTTCGGGTGGTAGAGCTTGAGGGATATACCGACCGTTGGATCGTGAGTGGAAGAGGTGTGCTTCACCTGTCTGTGCTCATCGAGACCATGAGGCGTGAGGGGTATGAACTGCAGGTGGGACAACCGCAGGTCATCTATAAGGAAATTGATGGCGTGAAATGCGAACCGATCGAGGAACTCACCATCAACGTGCCCGAGGAGTTCTCCAGCAAGATGATCGACATGGTGACACGCAGAAAGGGTGAGGTGACTTCGATGGAGACCCAGGGCGACCGTATCAACATCGCCTTCAATATCCCCTCTCGCGGTATCATCGGACTGAGGACCAATGTGCTCACTGCCAGTCAGGGAGAGGCTATCATGGCTCACAGATACAAGGAGTATCAGCCGTTTAAGGGAGAGATCTCAAGAAGGGTCAACGGGTCGATGGTGGCCATGGAGACCGGTACGGCCTTTGCCTATTCCATCGATAAACTGCAAGACAGAGGAAAGTTCTTCATCGATCCGGGAGAGGAGGTCTATGCAGGTCAGGTGGTCGGTGAGCACGTGCACGACAACGACCTTGTCATCAATGTCACCAAGGCCAAGCAACTCACCAATGTGCGTGCAAGTGGAAGCGATGAAAAGGCACGTATCATCCCTAAGGTGGTGATGAGCCTTGAGGAATGTCTGGAATACATCAAGTCGGATGAGCTCGTGGAGGTAACGCCCAAGAGCATCCGTATGAGGAAAAGCATCCTCGACCATAATGACCGTAAGCGCGACAGAATGGAGAAATAGCAATTCTCAACTATCCAATAATAATAGGTGATTATCTGCTTTCAGATAATCACCTATTATCATTTATAAAAGGGTAATGATTTTAATAGGAGGAGATTGTGTTATTAGGAGGAGATAAAATTATATGGAGGAGATGAATGTGCGGGTGACCTCGAAGGAGCCTTCTGCCAGGCGAGCCCAAAAATCATAATACTGGGAGGCCTTATGGTCGCTCAATGGCACATCGCTGATGATACGGAAGGACAAGAAGGGGATGTGATGAAGATAGCACACCTGAGCGATGGCACAACTCTCCATGTCGACAGCCTTGGCGTCGGGGAAAAGTGTCAGGATGTCGCGCATCTTCTCACGGGAGTCGACAAACCAGTCGCCGCTCACCATCAAGCCGCCGTGCACGGGAGTGGCACAGTCGAGGGCGAGTGCCTTGGCGTAAAGATCGCTGTCGGCATCAAAGTGAGGAGGAAGGCCCACCAGCTGACCGTAGGCCACCTCGCTGCCGCAATAGGCATCATGGTAGGCATAATGGGAGCCCACCACCACATCTGAGACATTCAGACGGATGTCGGCACCGCCTGCACAACCTGTCGAGATAATGAGGTCGGGATGATGGGAAAGGATCATCTTCGTGGCACCGATGGCAGCATTCACTTTGCCTATGCCACATTTCTGCATGATGACCTCCTTGTCGCCAATGTGGCCGATGGCGAGTGGGGTACCTTCAATTTGTTCTTCACGGGGTGACTCAAGCAGTGAATGGAGTTGCGCATATTCCTTGTCCATCGCAAGGATGATTCCTATCTTCATGTATGTTGGTAAATTGGTTTTCTCTGCAAATTTACAAATTATATTTCAATCATGATGGGGTTTATAAAAAAAACGCTACCTTTGCAAGAAATATCTTTTTAAAAAACAATAGATTATGAAAAATTTGGATTGGGCAAATTTGTCTTTCGGCTATCTGCCGACAGACTACAACGTGAGATGCTATTATCGCGACGGAAAGTGGGGCGAGATAGAAATCTGCTCCGATGAATTCCTGAAATTGCACATGGCGGCTACTTGCCTGCATTACGGACAAGAGGCTTTCGAGGGACTGAAGGCTTACAGATGCCCCGACGGAAAAGTGAGGGTCTTCCGCATGGATGAGAATGCCGCACGTCTGCAAAGTACTTGCAGGGGCATCATGATGCCAGAGGTACCTACAGCTCTGTTTGAGGAGATGGTGGCCAAGGTGGTGACGCTCAATCAGGAATATATCCCGACCTACGAGAGTGGTGCTACTCTCTATATCCGTCCGCTCCTCATCGGCACATCGGCACAGGTGGGCGTGCATCCCGCAAAGGAGTATCTCTTCATGATTTTTGTCACCCCTGTGGGACCATATTTCAAGGGCGGATTCTCCACCAATCCCTATGTTATCATCCGCGATTACGACCGTTCTGCTCCTCTGGGTACAGGTAAATACAAGGTGGGTGGTAACTATGCCGCATCACTCTTCGCCAACAACCTGGCTCATGAAAAAGGCTATGCCTGTGAGTTCTACCTCGATGCCAAGGAGAAGAAGTATATGGATGAATGTGGTGCCGCCAACTTCTTCGGCATCAAGAACAATACCTATGTCACACCCAAATCGACCTCTATCCTCCCCAGCATCACTAACAAGAGCCTCATGCAGTTGGCTGAGGACCTCGGACTGAAGGTGGAGAGAAGACCTATCCCAGAAGAAGAACTGGATACCTTCGAGGAGGCTGGCGCTTGCGGTACGGCTGCTGTCATCAGCCCCATCTCCTATATCGACGACCTCGATACGGGCAAACGCTATGAGTTTGGCGCAGAGCCTGGACCTATCTCCAGAAAACTCTACGACACACTCCGCGGCATCCAGTACGGCACCATCGAGGATAAGCATGGCTGGACAAAAGTCATCATCGGATGAGTAAAGGAAAACTGGCGAAGTTCGCCGACATGGAAAAATATGAGAACGTGTTCCAATACCCTTATTCGGTATTGGAGCACGTTCCATGTGAGATGCAGGGACGTTGGAGAGAGGCATTTTTCCACAACGACCATCCCATCGTGCTTGAGTTGGGATGCGGGAAAGGGGAGTATGCCGTCGGGCTCGCGAGAATGTTTCCCGACATCAACTTCATCGGCGTTGACATCAAAGGAGCGCGTATGTGGACAGGTGCTACGCAGGCTCTCCAAGAGGGACTGAAAAATGTGGCGTTCCTCAGGACCAACATCGAGATCATCGACCGGTTTTTCGCACCTGATGAGGTGGAGGAGATCTGGCTCACCTTCAGTGACCCGCAGATGAAGAATCCCAGAAAGCGCCTCACCAGCACCTATTTTATGGAGAGATATCGGAAATTCCTGGTCGATGGTGGCATCGTGCATTTAAAGACCGACTCTCAATTCCTATTCATCTACACCACCTTGATGGTGGAGAAAAACCAGTTGCCGGTGCTTTTCCGCACCGAGGACCTCTATCATGCCACAGGTATCGACGAGGCGACGAAGAGCATCTTGTCGATACACACCTACTATGAGAACATGTGGATAGAGCGTGGGCTCAACATCAAGTATATGAAATTCAGATTGCCCCACGATGGTATCTTAGAGGAGTCAGAGGTGGAGATTCCGCTTGATGACTACCGCAGTTACCGGCGTTCCAAGAGAAGTTCGCTTGACCAGGCAAAATAAAGAAGACATACCTCCATTCTTGTCAGAATCGTTTCTCTCCAAGAGGCAATCAACATGGCCTCCGCTGAGAGAACACCGGGAGAACACGTCCGTTTTCAGATGGTGAGCGGGCATCATCAGCATCGGTCAAACGGAGATAATACATAAAGGCAATAACTGAAATTGAGTATAATCATCCAATTTTAGTATAATCATCTTGACAGGCAATGACTGACGCATCCTATCGTCCGCGCAATCCGGGTCACGACTATTATGGTTGTGGCACCTATCTTATCACATTGGTGATTAGTGGGCGTGAGGCGCTGTTTGGACGCTTGAGCGGTGATGCGGTTCATCCTGAGGTTCGACTTTCGCCTGTGGGCGAGATGGTACGGCAGATGTGGGAGCTTACACCTGAGAGACAGGTGGCGCATGGCAACCTTGTGGCAGTACATGCCTGTGTCTGCATGCCCGACCATTTTCACGGCGTGATAGAGGTGTTGGCGCCCATGCAATGGAGCCTCGGCGATATCATGCAAGCCTTCAAGGCCTCCTGCACCAGCCGCTGGCAACAGCTGAGCCACCCCAGTTCCATCAATCGACCGATCTCGGTCGATTGTAGCAAGCCAGGGGTGCCGGCTTGGCTGCGTGAGAAGGCCCTGTGTCATAGCAATGAGGGGGAATTGGTGCGAAGCCTTTCAAAAAAGCAGCGGCAGGAGTATTATTCCTTGGTGCAACGGCAATACAGGCCGCTTTTTGATGACAATTATGATGATACGATATGCCTTGACGACAGGCACCGGGAGGCCATGATTGCTTATGTGCACGACAATCCTCGTCGGGCTATTATGCGCCGTCTTATGCCAGATGTGATGCAACGCTGCCTGCAAGTGCAGATAGGCAACCGTTACTTTGGCGTCTTTGGCAATCTCTTTCTGTTGCGATGGGCCAACAAGGTACAGGTGCAATGCCACAGGCGGCATCCTATAAGCGGACAGCCTTATGAAGCGACTGACGACTATGCACGACAGCACGAGCAATGGATCGCATCAGTGATGAGAGGTGCGACAGTCATCGTGACACCTGGCATATCGCGGGGTGAGTTGATGATGAAAAACGAATGTTTGGAAAAGGGATTTCCTCTCATCCATTTGCAGAAAGAGCCTATTAATGCTTACTGGAAACCCGAACGGCGCCGCTTCGAGGCATGCGCTAAAGGGAGTCTGTTGATACTTGCTCCATGGGCACTCGATGACATGCAGGCCGTGAACGGAGTGCCTGCCGACAGCGACTATAGCCGGTTTCATAACCTAAACAAAATTGCCGCCGACATATGCGCTTTCTTCGGCGAGGCTAAAATAGTGAGAAAAAAATGATGGGAACGTAGTGTTATGAAAGCAACTTTGAAACCCGCTAGAAAGGAAAGAGATTCTAATCTTGAACTGTTAAGAATAATAGCAATGCTGCTGGTTCTTTTGGTTCATGCAAACTTCTTATCCTTGGGTGCTCCTTCCGCAGGCGAAATCTTTTATAGCCCCGTATCTTCGTTTTTTCGTTTCTTTGTCGAGGCTTTAGCGATAATCTGTGTGAATGTGTTTATTCTCATTACTGGATGGTTCGGCATTCGTCCGAAAGTTTCGCGTTTTTGTGCTCTGATCTTCCAGGTGTTTTTTATTGGCGCATTCATATACATTTTCTTGCTTATTCTTGGAAAAGTGGAACCATGGGGGGTGTCAGGCTGGATAATACTATTGGCAACGCGTAAAGATTTATGGTTTGTTGGGGCATATTTGTTTCTTTACATTCTTGCTCCGGTCCTAAATGCTTTTGTCTCAAGTGTAAGCAAAAAGACTTTCCAGAAATACTTGCTGGCATTTTTTATAATTCAAACTATAGGTTTTTTCTTCAAATGGAAATTCATACGTGCTGGTTATACTCCATTATCTTTTGCTGGTTTATATCTCTTGGCAAGGTATATGAGATTATACCATAGCAGGTTCTTCTCTTTCAATAGACACTGTGACATGGCCATATATGTATGCGCAACGCTCCTTACAACAATTTTGTCAATGATTTTGGTTGGCTATGCAGGGCAGGATGGTTGGCTTCTCTATGGCTTTGTGTCTCCGATAGTCATCGTAAGTTCTGTATATTTTTTCCTGTTTTTTACAAAGATATCTTTTCACAGCAGGGCTATCAATTGGGTGGCAAGTTCTGCGTTTGCGGTCTATTTATTTCACTGCGACCCGTTGTTATTAAATCGGTATTATCTTCGTCCTATAAGGGTGTTCTTAAATAATGATTCTACTTTACAGTTTCTTTTTCATACGGCTTTATTGATGATGGTAGCCTTCTTTTTGGCTATAGTGATCGATAAAATAAGAATTCTCGTATGGAAAGGGCTGCTGCTCATTTATCATCAACTCTTCTGCAAAAACTGATGGATTTGTTGGACCTTTTGGCTCATAGGGATCCTTCATTAATATAAATATAGCCAACTCTCTTGATCAGGGAGGGGGCGGCTCCTCCCGTGGATCAGGCATAACTGTGCATGCCTCCCAATAGGTAATTCACGCCGAAATATGTGATGATGACCGCCAGAAACGCACTTACCATGTAGAGATGGTAATAAGGAGGTTTGTGGAAGAATCCGACAGACGCCTTGTGGAATGGCACCGCATAGACCATGAGTGTGATCAGTGCCCATGACTCTTTGGGATCCCACGACCAGTAGTTACCCCACGATATGTTGGCCCATACTGCACCAAGGAAGATGCCGATGGTGAGCAAGAACACGGCAGGATAGAGCAACAATTGTGACAGGGCGGTGACTCGTTCCAATTCTTTTTCCCTTTTTTTCCTGATCAGGATGAATGCTTGCATGCCCAACAGCCATTGCAAGGCAAACAGCGCATAGGCACACATCACCGTCATTACATGGATGGAGAGCAAAGGAGATTGGAGCACGGGCATCAGCGGAGTGATCTGTGAGTCGCTGCCTGCCAGCATGGCGACCAACAGACAGAATGAGGCAATGAGGGGGCCGAATCCCGAGATAATGGGAAATTGATGACGAAGAAAAAGCGTCAATAGCAGCAGTACCCATGCCATGAACAGCATGGTTTCATGGCCATTGCTCACTGGGATATGTCCGCTCAGCCACCAACGCAGACCGAGCAATAGCGTGATATATCCTGTCAACAATACCACAAACAATAGTGCTGCCGCTTTCAAATATCTCGTTTTCTGTGTGGACGTCAGCATGACTATGCATAGCAGCAGACTGAGGGTCAGTGACAAGAACACCGGCCATTTCTGTCCACGCATCGTGTTGTAAAAGATTTCAGCCTTGACAGTGCTCTCATCGGGTAGGATATCACCTGTCATTTCCTGCTGAAAGAGTTTGATCTTCGCAATAATCTCAAAAGCCCTGTCGCGCTGTCCTGTCACGATACTCTCCGTGAGATAGTCTATCGACTGTTTGATGAAAAACTGTTCCTTGACGGGTATTTCTCGTGGCAGTGACTGTCCGCCGGGTGTATACCAGTTGAAGGTCTCTCCACTACGATAGGGAAACATCCTGATAAACTGTCCTCGGTAGAACATTTCTATGATATGGTATTTCTCATCGGCATCCATCAACGCTTTTCTGTTGACGGATTCATCACCGTTTCTTAGAGCCTCAACAGCATCCTTCAACTTGTATTCCTGATACTCATTCAGAAAATCGCTGTAGGATGCCCATTGCCCCTTGATGCCCAACAACTGTTGCACATCACGGTTTTTCACACGGATGATTTTCTGCTTTTCCCATGGCGAGTAGTAAATCATCCAACTCGTGAAAATCTCGTCGGCAGAATAGCCTTCCCATGATGCCCGTCCCGACAGTTTGGTGACAAAGTCCGTCGCCACGGTGTTAAGCGGACAGATACGGTTGTTGTAGAGCACGTTGATGGTTCCTAAGCGGTGGGCGATGTCTTGATCCACAACCATCACACCATTATCGGCATGGAGAGGAGAAGCATAAAGGGCAAGCGGCAAGAGGATGGCCAGTGGTTGCATGGCTTTGCGATAAAGGGGACGCATCTGAGTCTTGCGAGACAGCAGCGTGGCGATGATGCCTATCAATAACAAGAGATAGCCTATGTAGGTGATGGCAATGCCATACGGGTCGTGACTTACACCGAGCAATACACCTTGTCCATCAGAGTCGTAGGATGACTGAAAAAGACGGTAACCTTCAATGAGGCCGATGTGGTTCATGGAGACCACAACCTCCGTCGGTGATTCATCGGCAAGCGAAAGGCTCGCCTGACGTGACCGATCTTTTCCTGCGGATTGTATGATGCTTTGGTAATCGAGCGGCGCGTCTGTCCCAGGATAGTTGACGATGCGGAATTCTTTCAGTGTCAGTGAGAAGGGCAGCGGCTGATACTTGCCATTCTTGTCCACATACGCCATGACGGATATGCCCTTGCGGAGTCTGACGGTACCCCTGCTGGCCAAGAGATGGGTGGTCAGCGCACCAATCAGTATCACCACAAACGAAAGATGCAACAACATGACGGCTACTCGTTTATACAAGCGTTGCTGGAAGAGATAGGCACACGCTGCCACCGTCAGAACAGCCCACAATGCGGAAAACCACCATGCACCATAGATATGCTCGCCGACAAAACCTGTGCCGCGGTATTTCTCTATTACAGTGGCAAACCCTATACACACGATGATAAGTGTGTATAGGGTATATATCAGTTTTTTATTCACCAATGCAGATTAGATGGATTCAATGAAATAGATGACCTGGTCACGTTGTTTTTTGCTCAAGTCGCGGAATTTCACGACAGCGTTGTAGGCATCACTTATGCCACCCTCGCTTTTGCATCCATGCCACATGATGGCTTCCATCACATTACGGGCACGGCAGTCGTGCAGGCGTTCCACACCACTTCCACACTTGGCGGCCAATCCGCGTCCCCACAACGGGGTGGTGCGGCACCATCCGGTACGTATGTCGTTCTTCATCCACAGACGGTGTTGCACGAAGTCGGTGTAGGGCCATATCTTCTGATGAGGATAGCGTGGCATGTCGCTGTCAGACGTGAAGAACTTGGCAGGGTCCTGGATATGGTCTTCGCCTGTTTGCCACGAGGGACGGTGACAGGTTGCACAACCGATCTGCGTAAACAGGCGCTTGCCCTCTTGGAAGTCGGTCGTGGTCGTGTTGCGGGCAGCGGGTACCGCCAAGCCTCGGTGCCAGATCATGAGGTTCTTGTATTGGGCGTCGGTCATCTCAGCATCGAGCGACTTGCTGGTCAGATAGGTGTAGATGTCTTTCTCCAGGTTGCCGGTGTGCCATTCGGGATGTGCCTTGATGGGGTCTATACGGTCGATGTACTCGGTGAAACCAGCCTGCACCTCCGGGTCTTGCGATGACTTGGTGGCATAGTACTTGCCAGCGAGGTCGAGGTAGTGGTAGCGGCGATCGGAACGGGTCACGTTGGTGATGTTCCAGATGGCGTTGGCACCGGCGGCATCAAGTATCGGACCACGTGACATGGCATAGGTATAACGGCGCACATATTTCGTCCCGTCGCCCTGCAGCGCGTTGCTGTAATAACTGTTCCAGGTATTGGTGGCTTGGTTCCACATGGCTGGGTTCAGTGCATCTGTGCGTCCGATACTGTTGAAATACTCGCTCTCGGCCTTCCATTGGGCGGTGATGTCCTCGTCGGGGATGGCATCGGTCAGACCTGTGCCGTAGATGCCGATGGTAGATTCCAACAACACGCCGATGTCGCTGTTGTATGCTGCTTCGGAGAGTGTGATGTCGGTACCGCCACGCTGAACAACCACGGGTGCGTAGAAGGCTTGATAGGGGATGGTCACTTCCGGGTAAATGAGCGAATAGGTCTCGCCATCAGGGAACTTGTTGCCCCACTCGTCGGTATAGCTGTTCCATGCGATCTTTATCTGGTTCTCGTCGATAGGAGCCTTGAATGGTTTCACGGCACCCGTCTGTGGCATACCTGCCACAGAGCGGATGTAGGCGTTGGTGGTCTTGTCGTAGACGACGAGCAGGTAACCGTTGCGGTGCATGTCGGCCTTGTATTCCGTCTGACGTGCACCATGACCATAGCCAGGATGGCAATAGAGGCAGCCGCGACGCACATAGACAGGACCCAAACCATGGAATGCACCGTCAGTATTGGTGTTGTAGTCTTTTTCAAAGAGATATTCACCCTCGTTGAAAGCGGTCATCATACCTGCATTTTCCACAGCTTTCGAGGGTTGCTCAAATGCAGAGGCGGTGTTCACCGTTGTTGTGCCGAGTTGTCCGCCGGCATAGTAGTCCTCAGGGTAGTCTGAAGTGGTCGGATTACCTATTTCCCAAGTGGTAGGCTTGTCTTCATCATCAGAGCAACCGACAATGACGAAGGCCCCCATCAGTATCAGACCTAATATTATGCGTTTTGTCATTACTGATTATTTTTTTATGTTCACAATCGACTGATAGAGTTTCTGAGCGTTGTCAGCCAGAGTGCGGTAAGTGGCCAGCACGACATTGTCGACATAGTTCTCATTGATCGTTTGGCACTGTGCCTCCACGGTTTTGTTGCCGGCATATCCTTCAAGTGTAGCGGATAGATCAGCAAGCGCCTCATCCAACTCGCCCAGTCCATCAATGGCTACCTTGCATGTGGAATCGGAATAGTATAAGGCAAACGGACGCTTCATGGCATTGATCTTGGTCAGCGCTGCCTCAAGTTTTGCCACCACGATGTTGGCCTGATTGGCCAGTGTCGCATTGCCTGAGTGTTGGCAGAAATAGATCAATGACTGTTGTGTGGGAGAAGTGGCGCCCATCTGTCCGAAGAGTGCGTTCTTGCAACTGATGATGTTGTCGTAGAAATCGGTAATGGAGTTATAGGCATAAGGCGACTCGATGTAGGTGGCATCCTCTCCTGTAAATGGCAGACCAATCTTTGAGTCACCTACCTCGCCGATGATTTCCCGGCAGCCAGAGATGATCTCAAGAGTGGCATCGAGAGCGGTGGTCCAATCACCGGTGCCAGGAGCCTTGAAGGTCTTGCCGAAATTCTGGAAAGAACCTAATTTACCTTCCACATCGCCTTCTTCATTGATGGAGTTGTGGGTGGCCACATAGTTGATGGCTATCTGATGACGTTCTGCATTGCTCTCTTTGGAGTCCCAAGCAGCCTCCAGCGTAGCTGTAGCATTGTAAAGATCCTTGGCCACGGCACAGATGTAGTTGTACTCCAAGTTGGTGATCTGACTGATCTGGCGGGGCTGACCTTGGCGGAAGAGCACATACTCCAAACCATGATAGCCCAAAATGCCGGCGTTGGCCGTCTTGATGAAGTTGTCAAGATTCGACATCGCCTTCTCATCGCGTAACACATCGGCCAGGTCATTGGCGGCTACGGGCCAGGTGTCGGTATGTGGGTCGATGGAGTAGACATCGGCAGCACCAAAAAGAAAAGCCTCGGTGTTCTCCCAGTTGGCTCGCGCTATTTTCCAATCACTGCATGCCTGGTCAAGGGCTGCTTGCGTACCGGTGACGGTGGTGCTGTCTGCATCGTCATCGTTTGAACATGAGGTGAAACCTGTGGTAAGGGCGACAGTGAAGACTGCCATTTTCAAAAGATTCTTGCTTTTCATTTTTATCATTTTTTGTTGTGAATAGTCTTTTTTTAGTTATTGTGAAACGTGTCTTTTTGATGATTTTTATTGCTTCCTTATTTATAGAAAATTACCGCAGTAGGTGATGCCCAGACTGATACTTGGCTCGTTGTTGTAGGGCTGTTTGTAGAGAGGACTGTCTGCCGTAAGACCGTTGTTTTTCGGTTTCTCAAAGAAACGGTAGGAGTACTCCCCTTTGATGGTGATTTGCTTCAAGGGCGAGTAATTCACACCGAAGGCACACCGGTATTTTTTTGTGTACTTGTACATCGACTCGTAGGTGCCCGATGCCATGGTGTCATAGTGCTCAAAACGTCCGAAGATAATCAGTTTCTCATTTTCCTGCCGCAATTTGGGTATTTGCGAGAAAATATTATAACCCGCCTCGATGGCGTATGCTAAGGCATTGCTGCCAATGTTGGAATAGTGATGTGGGTTGCCATCCTGGTATTTGTGGTGGGTCCAATTCGCTTGATTGTATGCGGAAATCTCGTCAGCATCACTGAAATGGGCATAATCCACATTACCCCTGATGATCCAGTTCCAGCGGTTGAGTGAGAAGTCGAGGGCGATAATCCCCAGGGCGCCCGTCACGTCATCATATTTCGTTCCTGGTGTGCGCAGTGTATTGCGGAAGGTGTAGCCGTAATAGCCACTCAGACCGACGCGCAGTCCTTTGACCATATAATTGTCGATGCGCACAGCACCGGCATAGTTGTTGGCAACTTTGAATTCATAGGGGCTGGTGGCGCCGTAATGCACGAAGTTCTCTGCCGTGAAACTTTCTGAGTTGAGTCCGGAGAGCAGTTGTGCTTCATAGCGCCAGCCCTTCAGTTGTCCCCAAAACGATAGTCCCACTTGATGCCAGGTGTTGGGCATGATAGTGGCCTCACCTTCTGGACGGTAAACAGTAAAGAATTGGTTGGGATCGTGGTAGGTGTTGGAGTAGCCCACGGGTACGATGATCTCACCTGCTTTGATGTTGAACTTGCCGTTCAGAAACTCCTTGTTGATCCAGAATTGCTCGATGTTTATCTCACCGCCTTTCTCTACCTCTGCCTCGTATTCACCAGCCTCTTCGGCTTCTATTTCCACGGCAGTGCCGTTGCCGCCGTGCTCAAACTCTATCTCTGAACCCATCGTCCAACCCTTGCCAAAGTCATAACCAATGTTCAGACATACATGGGGCAGGTCAAAACGTCCGTGGCTCTTATCATCAGCATAGTTCTCTGGTTTCTTGTACCGGTTGAAACTCTGGCTGTAGAAGTTTCTGCTCATGACGGCCTCGCCATAGCCACTGATATGAAGGCGAGATTCTTTTTCATTTTTTCTCTCTGTTGTGGTCACTTGCCTTGTGGCACCCGTTGTGGCATCTACGCTTCTGTCATCTGTATGCTGAGCCATTGAGCAAATGGGGGTTAGGAGAAGAATTGCCTGAAGTAAAAATGCTCTCATTATAATATGTAAGTACATGTGTGTAAACTTGTTGTTGAGTGCAAAATTACTCCATTCCATTTGAGCGAACAATACTACAAAATCAGTAATCTGGATACGCTGTCATGATGTGAGTACTCGGTTATAATGAACTGAATACCATTTTTTTATGATTATCTTTCTTGGGTGGTAGTTATTAATACCTTCAAATAGGGATTGCGCTCGTCGAGAAAAAATGGTAACTTTGCATCGCAAAAGTGATGTACCTATGAAAAGGATGAAACTATATGAGGCTGATGATAAGATGATCGATCTTATCGGTGATAACTATAGTATGCTACAGGGATTGAATGCCTTTGGCATTCATCTTGGTTTTGGTGACAAAACCGTGAGCAAGATATGCGATGAGCAGGGAGTAGATTGCCACACTTTTCTCACGGTTGTCAATTTCTTGATCAACGGGTATGCTCCCAAAAATACGGATGCCTCGATTTCTGTGAAGACCTTGCTTGACTATCTGCGAGCCTCACACCGCTTTTTCCTGGACTTTCAGTTGCCGTCCATCCGGAAGAAACTCGAAGAGAGCCTCAGCAAAAGCGATAGCCTCACCTTACTCATCCTTCGCCTTTATGATGAGTATGCGCATGACATCCGTGTGCACATGAAGTATGAGGAGAAAACGCTTTTCCCATATGTCGAAGCACTCCTCCATGGTGTACAGAAGACGGATTACAATGTGGATATTTTCTCTAAGCACCATAGCGACACGACAGGCAAGTTTCACGAACTCAAAAATATCATTATTAAGTATTTCCCTCATAACGGACTGGCCAACAATCAGTTGACTGCCACCCTTTATGATATATACAATAATGAGGAATGGCTCTGCAACCACAGCAATGTGGAGGAAGTGCTGTTTGTTCCTGCGATTCGCCTCTTAGAACAAAAACTGAAGAGTGACGATGTGTCTGCCAGAATTTCGAATATGATCAACAAGGCTGATAGCATGGAACCCCTTTCTGAAAGAGAGAAAGAGATTATCGTTTGTCTCGTACAAGGCATGTCAAACAAGGAGATTGCTACTCAACTGTTCATCTCTGTCAATACGGTCATCACTCACAGACGAAATATTTTTAGGAAATTGCAGATACACTCTCTTGCCGGTTTGACGATCTACGCCATCGCCAATAATCTGATCGACAAGAAGTGTTTTTACAATAACGAATGATGAAAAGGACTCTTCGGAGGGACTCAACCCCACGATGTCGGTTGTTTGAAATCCCTTTTTTGAGTCTTTATCAATTTATTTCAGTCGTTTTTTTATCCATTCCATCTGAGCCTTGTTGGTGGCGTCACTGGTCCAATGCTCATTGATGGGGGTAATCAGACTTTCCTTCTCACAAGTCATCGTGTTCCATACGGCATAGGAGGTCGTGGGCGGGCAGGTGTTGTCGTTGAATCCCCATGTGAGGAAAGAGGGACATTTCACATAACGGGCGAAGTTCACCACGTCGTAATAAGCCATCGTGCGGATGTTGGCCGCTGTATACCATCCTTCCTCGGCTTTGAAATGAGGATAACCGCTTGTCAATCCTTTGCTGCCGGCAGCCATGTCACTCAAGGCTGGATGATTGGCCACGCAGACGGTGACACGAGGATCAAGGGCAGCGGTGATGATAGACAACGCACCACCTTGACTGCCGCCCATCACTGCCACGTTGCGGCCATCCCACCATGATAGCGAACAGAGGAAATCAATGCAGCGCACCAGACCGAGGTAGACATGCCGCATATAGTAGTGGTCGGGGTTATCGATACCCATCTCCAGGTATTCGCTGAAAGCAGAACGGATGTCGGAGAAGTCCGACTCATCCATCGTCGGCCGCATGCCATGGATCTCGGTGACAAAGCGCACCATGCCCTGCTTCTGGTAATAGGGACGGGAGGTGACCTCTTTGATGGTCTTCACACCAGCTCCTGGAGGGGTGAGGACCACAGGACACTGACCTGCTTGGGCCGATTTGGGTACAAGAAGGTAACCATAGAGCCAGTGGCGCTTGTCTACCTGCAACTTCACCAAAGAGACCTCGGTCACTTCATCGCATAGCTCTTCCATGCGTTGGAGCTGATAGTTTAGTGGGATTTTCTGGTTCTCGGCAATGGCTTTTTTCCAGTAGTCCATAAAACCTGATGGCTCCTGTGTGAAAGGTTTGATCTTTTCGGGTGAGAACCCCACCTTCACATGATGGGTATAGACGGTGCCATCGACTTTCAGACTAAGACGCAGGTCACGGAAACCGGGTTCCTTGCTTGTCCCGATGGGGATGGTGCATCGTCCTTGGCGTAGCGGCATCTGACCTTGCATGTCACTTTTCAGCAGATCGGTGCCCACGCTGTATTCCACCACACCGTCGCGAGGAATACCATATTTGTAGAACTGCACCTCTATCGTGGCTTTCTCACCGGTCTTGTAAATCCAGTCAGGGTGGTCGGGGACCGTCACCCAAAGATAGTCGCTGCGATAAGGGTAATTCTCAGCCTTGACGGTCAGTATGGACCACAGGCAGACCAATAGGAAAATGTGGAGTTTCATGTTCATGTAGTCGTTTGATTTGTTTAAGTAGATGAGGATATGACGGTGAGAGCGGATCAGGAACTCATCGCACCTCCTGATGCAAAAGTAGTCTTTTTTTCGAAATCTTCGTGGTCGGGCAGCTTCATTTTTGTTTTCTTAATCATATTTTAAAAGGTTTTTATTGATAATCTCGTGTGATATGCTTACTTTTGCATATGAATAACTAAAATATAGAGACAATGATGAAAAAAATGATGATGATGTTGATGTTGGTCATGGCGGCTACTGTCATGACGGCAAAAGACATCCGTACGCTCGTGGTGACGACCACTCCGCAGATGCACTGCAAGAACTGTGAGAACAGAGTGAAAAATAACCTCAAGCCCGTGAAAGGGATTAAGTCAGTGGAGACCAGTGTGGCCGACCAGACTGTGACCATCCAATATGATGCCAAGAAAACCTCAGAAGAGGCTCTGATGGCGGCTTTCGACACTTTTGGCTACAAGGTTCGTAAATTGGCCGAGGGGGAGAAAATCGTTAAGGAGGCTCATGAGTGCAAAGAAAAAGAAGGTATGGGGGATTGTAAGGAATGACACTCTATCCCAAACTGATTACTGATGCCTTGGCGACGGTGACGTATGCCGGTACAAAGAAAAATCTCGTGGAGAGCGGGATGGTGGCTGATAACATACGCATCGATGGCATGAGTGTCTCGTTCTCCCTGATCTTTCCAAGGGAGACCGATCCTTTCCTCAAGTCTACCCTCAAGGCGGCTGAGGCAGCCATCCATTATTATGTCAGTCCTGAAGTGAATGTCACCATCACCACGGAGTTTACTTCCCAACCCAAACCGAAAGAGGAAAAATTGTTGCCGCAGGTGGAAAATATCATCGCGGTGAGTTCTGGAAAGGGTGGCGTGGGAAAAAGTACGGTCGCTGCCAATTTGGCTATCGCCATGGCTACGCTCGGATACAAGGTGGGCTTGCTTGATACCGATATCTTTGGACCATCGGTGCCAAAGATGTTTGGACTGGAGGATGGCAGACCCTACGCTGTCAAGATTGATGGCAGGGATCTGATTGAACCTTTGGAGAAATATGGTGTCAAAGTGCTGAGTATCGGCTTCTTCGTCAGCCCGGAGACAGCCACTATGTGGCGTGGTGGCATGGCATCGAATGTGCTAAAACAACTCATAGGGGATGCCAATTGGGGTGAACTCGACTATCTTATCCTCGATACACCGCCTGGAACCAGTGATATCCATCTCACGCTCTTGCAGACCTTGGCGATCACCGGTGCGGTGATTGTCAGCACACCTCAGGAGGTGGCGCTGGCGGATGCCAGAAAAGGTATCGACATGTATCAGAACGAGAAGGTGAATGTGCCCATTCTCGGACTCGTGGAGAACATGTCGTGGTTCACACCTGCCGAACTGCCCCAGAACAGATATTATCTGTTTGGTAAGGAGGGCTGCAAGAAGTTGGCCGAAGAGATGCATCTTCCGCTGCTCGCCCAGATACCGCTCGTGCAGAGTATCTGTGAGAGTGGTGATGCAGGTGCGCCGGCAGCCACCAAGGTGGATACCGTCACCGGACAAGCATTCCTCAACCTGGCGCAAGCCGTGGTGACTGTCACACGAAGAAGAAACCGCGATCTGCCACCGTCACAGGCCGTGCATACTCATTAATCAGAGCACTCCGTTCCGTTTGTTGCGTTGGCATCCGTTCCGTTTGTTGCGTTGCCAACGCAACATACATAACAGCACTCTTCAAAAAAAACGCAGCGTGCCCCGCCGATGTCATATGGCGGGCGCCTCTGCCATCTCATTCTGTCGCATCTTTTCAAATTGCTTGCGCGATAGAATGATCTGGCGGCGGTAAACAAGGCAGGCAATGAAGAAATACACCAAGACCTGTATCCACAGATAGATATACTCTGGCAACACATCAGCGATCGTCGCGCCCATCGAATTGACACGGACAAATGCCCTGACGCCAAAGGTGGAGGGAATCAGCCACGAAATCCCTTGCCAGATGCCTGGGATGTTGCTCTGCGGCCAGGATAAACCGGTCAGGAATAGGAAGGGGACGGAGGTAAAGACGATGAGCAACATCACGTTCTCCCTGTATCTGACAATACAGGAGAAGATCATGCCGAAGAAGATACAGGAAAGGATGAAAGGCAACATGATGAGCATCAGCGTCAAGGAATCGCCTATATGCACAAAGTTGAAGATGCGCGGGACAATCAGCATCTCGTAGGCTCCGAGGATGGCATAGACCATGAAATAACAGGCAGACTTGCCGAGTACGATCCTGAAAATGCCATGATAATGTTCACTTAATGGTACCAATTCCCGATGAGCGTTGTTCTCACGGGCAGAACCTGCTGAAAGACCAATGCCCAGCAGAAGTGTCTGTTGGATCACTAAGATCAGTACGCCTGGAATGATGAAACTGCCATAGCCGCCTTGGGGATTATACAATGGTACTTCCTCGTATGCCAGCGGTTCCGTCAGCAGTTGATCCTCATGGTCGGTGTAATGATGCTGCCACGATATCTGGATGTTGGAATTCATGTCCATGCTCACCAACATGGCTGTCTGGTAGATGGCCTTGTAGTAAAGCACAAATCCCATGTTACAGTACACGCTCACATGGGCCTGTTGCATACGGTTGAGATTGGTGCTGAAATCAGAAGGAATGTAGATGATGCCGTACACTTCCTGCTTGCCGATGAGTTTTTTTGCCTCCTCCAGACTGTTGCAGAAATATTTCACCTTCACATGAGGAGAAGCGTCATAGTGGCGGATAAATTCACGGCTCAGACAGCTGTGTGACATGTCTACGATCGCCACTGGCACTTCGTGCACGGTCTCGTTGTTGTATGCCCATGAGTAGAGGAGAGGGTAGAGCAACGGGACAAGGATGAAGAAGATCACGATGCCTTCATCATGAATCAAAGTACGCATCTCTTTGCGCCAGACAAACACCATGTCGTGGATGCCTTGACGGATGACGTTCCAAAGTTTCTCTCTCTTATCCATGATATTTAGGGCATATATTCATATTCCAGCAACGCCTTTCGGATATTGCCGACAAAAAACAGAGGTAGTAAGATGAACAACGCCAACGCTCCGAAATGGAGAAGGGCATCTGTCCATGGAAAACCATTGAGAACACATATCTGATAGATCATGTAATAATGGCGGATGGGAAACAGCAAGGCCAATGCCTGGATGGGCGTATCCATGGCGCTCAGGGGAAAGGCCGTTCCCACGGTGGTGAAACTGAGAACACCCCAAAGGGAACAGACACTCATCGACAGCCGCAGCGAAGGAATCAATCCAAAGGCGAAGATGCCGAAGGCCATGGAGGCCATCAGCGTCAGTACAGTGTTGACGATGATCATCCATACGCTTCCCAAATGATTGAAGTGGAGTACCCCGAAGATATAGTAATCGAAACCGAGCCAGATACAGAGCGAAACAATCATGTGAGGAAGAAATTTTCCTGTCAGGGCGATATAGATGTTACCCCCAGCCATCTCCATCCACTCTCTCGATGAACCAAATTTGATTTCTGTTCCGACAGCGTATGCGCTGATCAGAAAGACAAACAGCATGAAGGCAGTGGGGATGAGCATGTTGCTCAGATACATGTTGTAGTCAATCCAAGGATTGACAAGCGGATGGGTATCTATGACGATGGGTTGAAGAAACGTCTGCGTCTGCGTAGGGGTGAGGCCTTGTGCTGTCATCTTGGCATTGCCCACGGCTGCCGAACCCAGTTTGGCCAGCGTTTTCATGTCACGGTAGACCAATGTGCCTGCCATGAGAGAGGTGTATGAGTAATAAAAAGATATCTTGGGATAGCGTGCGGATGTCAGATCGCTCGACATGTTGGCGGGGATGACGAGATAACCGAAAATCTTGTTGCGCTGTATCGCATTGCGAGCTTCATTGATACTGGGATAATGGGCTACGACCTTGGATGACTCAAAGGAGTCGAGTCTGCGGATGAGCGAACGCGACATAGTGGAGTTGTCGAAATCTACCACACCGACGGGCATCTCCACCGGTTGTCCGCTGCCCATGATGGAGGTGAACAGAAACAATAGGGCGATAGGGAATATCACCATACACCACAGATAAATGGGATTCTTGATGAAGAATCCGCACTCGCGCGACGCTATCCGTAGTATCCGACGCATGTTACTTGGTAGACTTTTTCTTGATAATCAGCGACATACCTGGGCGCAAACCGTCAATTTTCGTGACAGGACGCGCTTTCACCTCAAAGGTCTTCACATCGTATTCGCCAGAGGCCTTGGTGGCTTTCCATACGGAATAGGAACCGAGGTCCTTGATGAAGAATACCTTCATGGTGATGTCTTTCTTGAAAGCAGGAGAAAAGGCTGTCAGCTCATCCCCGATTTTCAAGCTCTCCAAAAGGTCTTCGCGCACGTTGAAAGTGCCCCACATGTCGTTCATCATGGCTATTGACATGATGGGAGTGCCGGTGCCGACCAATTCGCCAATCTTCGGGTATATCTCACTCACCTCGCCATCCATCTGAGCCACCTGCACCGTCTCGTTGATGTAGGAATTCACTTCCATGATGGCACCACTGGCTTGGCTCACTTGGGCAGAGGCTGCCTTGCGCTCTTCCTTTCGCGCACCGTTGCGGGCCATGTCGTACTGACTTTGAGCGGCACGCATCTGGGCGTCCGTGGCTTGTACGGCTGCTAAAGCCTCGTCACGGCGTTGGGCGGTTACCACTCCCTCATCAAAGAGGTTCTTGATACGCTCATAGGTCTTGTTGGCAATGTCGTTGGCTGCCTTGGCTTGTTGCAGCAACTCAAAAGCGCCCTTGATGGTCTCCTCGCGGGCACCATTGTCGGCCATCTCGTTGAGGGCTGAGGCTGCATTGCGGGCACTCTCTGCCTGCACTTTCTTGGCGCGCACCTCAGGAGCGTCGATGATGGCAAGTGTGTCGCCGGCATGCACGAAATCGCCTTCCTTGACTCTCAGTTCGAGAATTCTGCCGGGAACCTTGCTCGATACCCGGTATTCTGTCACATCTACTTGTCCTTGAATGATGATTTCCTCCTTGTCGATGGTGAGGTAACCGATGATGGCCACGGTGACAATCACCAGAATGAATGCCAGGATGGCAAGAAGAATGTTGTTGCGTTGTGAATTGATTGACATGGTGTTATGGTAATTGTCCAAGTGCCTTCCTCAGACTGACTTGGGATAGTTGTACTTCTATTTCTGCGTCGATACGTTGGTTCTGGGCTGCTTCCCAGGCGGTTTGGGCGGTCATCACATCGGTGAGGCTCATCACGCCTTCACGGAATCCGAGATTTGCGCAGCGGAGGTTCTCCTCTGCACTGACCAGATGTTTCTTCGACAACTCAAGACGGCGGGTGGCCTCACTCACCTTGAAACGTTGCTGCTCCACTTGCAGATTGATTTTCTCGTTGAGATCCTCACGCTGCATCTGGGCGATATGGGTGGCGGCTTTGGCTGAGTGCAACTTGTAGCGGCCTTCGTTCCAGTTCCAGATGGGCATGCGCACCATCAGGCCGATATTCCACATTCCAGCAAACTTATGCTCAAAACCATTGTATACGCTTGGGTTATTGACCACAAAACCTCCTGTGACTGCTACTTGCGGACGATAATAGGTGGCGGTAATGATTTTGGTACTCTGCTCACTGAGGTCAATGGTGTTTTGTAGCAGGCGCAACTCAGGACGATCGATGGTGCTGGTGAGGGTGGGGGAGACGGGAACAGATGATAGCGACTCCTCCGTCTCGTCTTTCAGCGTGATGGCCTTGTTCATCGGCAGACCGCAAAGTTGGCACAGCAGCATCTTCGACAGAGTCAGGTTGTCATCCACTTTCAGCTTGTTCATCTCTGCCTCATTCACACGCACCCCGATGTTCAGACCGTCAGCCTGTGTGGCCAAGCCCTCTTTGATCAACTTCTGCACATCCTCTTCGAGTTTTTTCACCAAGGTGTAAAAACTCTCTGCCAGACGTTGCTTATGGCGCAGCGATACCACCAGCCAATAGGCGGCGTCGATTTCATAAAGGGTGTTTTGCAACATCAGGTCGTAGGTGTTGTCGGCCATGTCAACACCAATGTCGGCCATCTTGTTGAGGGCTGTGATGCTGCCACCCATATACACTGGTTGACTGATAATCACAGAACCGGCAAACATATTGCGGTTGTTGGTGCGGAATGCCTCGCGGATCGTGTTGCCCAACTCATTACCCATGGCCATCAGTGAGGGAGACATCCCTTCCAACTGTTTTTGCAATGCTTGAGCCTGTTGGGGGGTGAAAAGACCTTGTTGCACCCAACTTGTCATCAGTTCGGTGATCTTAGGCGAGGCTTTAGTCATCGCATTCGTGCCGAGATTGTTGAGTGCCGTCTTCTGGTCTTCACTGAGAATGGAGACCTCCCTGCTCATCAACTCATAACCTGCCACGGCATCTACACGAGGCAGATATTTGGTGCGGGCAGACTGTCGGTTGTCGGAAGCAACATCTTTCTGTAGCTTGGCCACTTGAATCTGTTTGTTGTTTTCAAGCGCTAATTGGCGGCAGTCTTCCAGCGAGAGTACCTCTTGAGCAAAAAGGTTGAGAGAGGCTATTGTGGCAAGAAAAAAAACCGTGAATTGTTTTTTCATGTTTATGTTGGCTTTTACTAATTTAACGCAAAATTAGATGTTTTATTTTGATGCACAAAGTATTCGTGGTTAATAATGTTTTTCTTTAACCGATTATTAATAATTTTATCTAAAAAAGAACACCTTTTTGTTTTTTTTTATATATTTGCGAATTAGAACGATAACAATAGCCTTTACGCATCCGACTATGAGAAAAAATCATTTCTTTTATCGAGTTTTTGACCTATATTATGATGGCTTCCGCCACATGACATTGGGACGCACCTTGTGGGCTATTATCCTCATCAAACTATTCATCATTTTTGTCGTCTTGAAATTGTTTTTCTTTCCCAATTTCCTCAAACACCATGCGGAAGAGGGCAATGAGGCACAATATGTCGGTGAGCAAATGGTGGAGAGAGGGCAACCATAAACTAAAAACAATCAATACCTAATATTATGCAACATCTATTAATGAACATCGACGGGGCGATGGTAGACTGGGCAAGGGCGCAGTTTGCTCTCACCGCCATCTACCACTGGTTATTCGTGCCGCTTACATTGGGCCTGGCACTAATCATGGGAATCATGGAGACAATCTACTACCGGACAAAGAAAGGTTTTTGGAAAGATACGGCAAAATTCTGGCAAAAACTTTTCGGTATCAACTTTGCCATGGGTGTGGCCACTGGCATCATTCTCGAATTTGAGTTCGGCACCAACTGGAGCAATTATTCCTGGTTTGTAGGTGATATCTTCGGAGCACCCCTCGCCATCGAGGGAATCGTGGCCTTCTTTATGGAGTCGACATTTGTCGCTGTGATGTTTTTCGGATGGAAAAAGGTGTCGGCGGGATTCCATCTTGCATCCACTTGGCTCACAGGATTAGGTGCGACGATCTCTGCCTGGTGGATCCTGGTGGCCAACTCCTGGATGCAATACCCCGTGGGATGTGAGTTTAATCCCGAAACGATGCGTAATGAGATGGTGTCTTTTGCCGATGTCGCCTTCTCACCTTTCGCTGTCGATAAATTTTGCCATACAGTCACTTCTTCTTGGATTATCGGCGCTCTGTTTGTCGTGGCTGTCAGTGCTTGGTATCTGCTGAAAAAGCGGGAGCGTCAACTGGCGGTTGAAAGCGTCAAGGTGGCCAGCGTGGTGGGACTCGTGGCCTCGCTTCTGGCAGCCTTCACCGGTGACCATTCTGCCTATACGGTCGCCAAGGTGCAACCGATGAAATTGGCTGCCATGGAAGCACTTTATGAGGGTGGTGAAGATCAGGGACTGACCATCATCTCGCTCGTCAATCCTTTCAGACAGCCCAACTATACGGAGGAAAAGGAACCGCCACTGCGAATCGCTGTACCATATGCCCTGTCGTTCATGGCTACACACGACATCCATGGGTATGTGCCTGGTGTCAACAACCTCATCAAGGGTGGATTTGTCAATGCTGCTGGCGAGACAGAATTGTCGCTGGATGAGAAGATTGAGAGAGGAAAAATGGCCATCACCGCCCTGGGCATCTACAGGAAAGTGAAGTCGGAGGTGAAAGGAACGCCTACAGAAGAACAGCATGCCGTGCTGACGGAAAAAGCTGCCTTCCTCAAGGATAATATGAAGTATTTCGGATATGGATATATCAAGGAGGCTGATGAGACCGTACCATTTATTCCCTTGTGCTTCTATACATTCCGTATCATGGTTGGACTGGGATGCCTCTTTATCCTTTTCTTTGCCATCACCGTGTTCCTGATTTTCAAAAAAGATATCACCAACGGAAAATGGTGGATGTGGACCTCTCTGGCGCTCCTGCCTATGGGCTATGTGGCCAGTGAGGCAGGATGGCTGGTGGCTGAGTTTGGGCGGCAGCCGTGGACCATACAAGATATGATGCCTACATGGATCGGTGTGAGCAATTTGTCCTCTAATGCCGTGATGCTCACCTTCTTTATCTTCCTCGTGATGTTCACCACACTGCTCGCTGTCGAGATCAATATCCTCTGCAAGCAGATAAAGAAAGGACCCGAGTACAGCAAATAAATCCGTAACTTCAAAACGACAATTACTATGACATACGAGTTGATGCAACAATATTGGTGGTTCCTGGTGTCGCTGCTGGGAGCGCTACTGGTGTTCCTGATGTTTGTGCAGGGAGCCAATTCGATGATCTTCAGTCTCAGTTCTGATGAGATGGAAAAGAAGATGATCATCAATTCCACCGGACGGAAATGGGAATTCACCTTCACAACCCTTGTTACTTTTGGAGGTGCTTTCTTCGCTTCTTTCCCGCTGTTCTACAGTACCAGTTTCGGAGGGGCTTATTGGTTGTGGATGATCATCCTGTTCTCTTTCGTGCTGCAAGCCATCAGTTATGAATTTCAAAATAAGTTGGGCAATATCTTCGGCCCGACACTTTTCCAGTGGTTCCTCGTGATCAACGGCATCTTGGGACCATTGCTCCTTGGCGGCGCTGTGGCGACTTTTTTCAACGGTTCCAATTTCGTGGTCGACAAGATGAATATCACCAATAGCATTCAGCCGGTGATCAGCCAATGGGCTAATGCAAGCAATGGTCTCGATGCGTTGCTCGACCCCTGGAACCTCATCTTCGGATTGTCTGTCTTTTTCCTCGCTCGTGTGCTGGGTATCCTTTACATTGTTAATAATGTGGATGACGACAACATCAGGACCATATGCCGGAAAAGACTGATAACGGCAGCCGCCGTCTTCCTCTTGCTGTTTTTGACCTTCCTGGTGAGGACGCTTGTGAAGGATGGATATGCCTGCGATCCAGCCACTGGTGCCATCTTCATGCAACCGATGAAATATCTTCATAACCTGCTTGATATGTGGTATGTCACCGTGGTGCTGCTCATAGGTGTGGTGCTGCTTCTCTATGCGCTTTGGCGCACCATCACCGATAAAGATTATGTGACCGGCATCTGGCCTGGTGGCATCGGAGTCGTACTCGTTGTCTTGTGCCTGTTGCTTTGCGCAGGCTGGAACAATACGGCGTATTATCCTTCAAATGTCGATCTGCAGAGCAGTCTCACGTTGGCCAACAGCTGCAGCAGCGAGTTCACCCTCAGGACAATGACCTATGTGAGTTTCCTTATTCCTTTCGTCTTGGCTTATATCGTATACGCCTGGTGGTCGATCGACAAGAAGAAAATCGACCGTGAGGATATTGAGAGCGACGATCATGTCTATTAACCAACATTCATTGACAAACATGAAAAGATATCTGCTCTTGGTCATCTGTTTGCTTGGCTTTTCTTATGGGGTGATGGCACAAGTGCCGGCCGACACCTCGAGACGGGAGGTCATGCTGGAGACAAACATGGGGAATATCCGCATCGCATTGGCTAATGAGACACCTTTACATCGTGATAATTTTATCCGTCTCGTGGAGGAACATGCCTACGACAGCCTTCTCTTTCACCGGGTCATCAAGGGATTCATGATCCAGGGTGGCGACATGGCCTCTCGAAATGCCAAGAAAGGACAACTCCTTGGCGGATCTAAGGAGAAATACTCAGTGCCGGCAGAGATCAGGTTCCCGCAACTGTTTCATAAAAGGGGAGCGGTGGCGGCTGCCAGAGAACCCGACAGGGTGAATCCAAAACGGAATTCCTCTTCCTCACAGTTCTATATCGTCTATGGATGGGATATGAATAAGGAGGAGGTGAAGCACTATGCTCATGTGCTGGACTCTGCTTCAAGAGGCAGATTCGTCATGACACCTGAAGTGAGAGCTACCTATGAGCAGGTAGGGGGAACGCCACATCTCGACGGGAAATACACTGTCTTTGGAGAGGTGGTCGAGGGAATGGATGTCGTAGACCGTATTCAACAGGTGGCGACAGATGACGCAGACCGGCCCATAGAGGATGTGAGGATTGTCAAGGCATATGTGGTCAGATGATACCAATGCCATTTTTATTACTTTTATGAATCTTATGAAATCGAGAAAATTGTATGTTTGTGGCATGTTGGTCATGGTGAGCGCCTTCGCACATGCACAGAATGAGGATAGACCTGTCGCTGCCAGTAGTTTTATTGTACCAGCCAAACCCAGCCAGGTCGTGGTGCCTTTTTCCATCAACGGAGAGGGGCACCGGTTCAATCCCATTTGGGGACTAGACCAGGCGTGGATTAATGAGCAAAACCTGAGGAAGGGCATCAATCACATGGGACGCGAGAATGTTGGCATCGGAAGATCGGCATTTAGGACGAGAAAAGCGCTTGTCGATGGTACAGAATTGCCTACCGACCATATCAACGCCTTGACCTCCCGCAACAAAATTTTCAATATCGTCAGCGACACGTTGCCATTGGTGCTTACAGCTGATCAGGAGGCTGGCGTGGATGCTTTCTACAGAACCGGAACAGTGGCCAATACCGACAGGTGGGCACGGATGATCGATGCACATGTGAGATGGCTGAATGAGAATTCCAAACATCGGGTGGTGGGGGTCTCGCCATTCAACGAACCCGACTACTGGACAGAGGAGGGCGCCACGGCCATCAATCAGGGGGAGATCGCCAAAAAACTCAAACAGGATTATCCGTTGTTTAAGGATATCGCCATCGTTGGGGCCAACACCCTCAACGATGATAAGGCTGTTGCTTGGTATCAGGCGGGGAAAGACTACTTCGATTGGGGAAACACTCACCAACTGGCTGGATCTATGGACAACTACAAGGCGTTTCACCAATTGCTGGCCAGAGATGGAAAAGTGGGATATAACGATGAGATGCATAATGTGGCAGAGGCGTTTATCGGACTCGAATATGGCATGACCGTGGGCATCTGGTGGGGATTCGATAGCAGGGCAAGAGGTGAGTTCTGCGACATCAGCAGACATGGAGTCAGACTGGGTTACGGAGAACATCCCAACAACTGGACCGCCGCGACTGTCTATCGCCATGATGACGGTAGGGTAAAGGCTTTCTTGGGCTCCAGTGAGCGGCAGGCTTACACCACTACCTATCAGTTGGTGTCCACAGACAGGGATGTATACTATGATGGCGTGGGACCGACCCGTGAGATACAGATGACCATCCATGGGGGAACAGGATACCAGAAAGGACAGAAAAATGCCGAAAGGGTGATTGATGTCACATGGGGAGAGGATGTGCAGCCTAGTCCTATTAACGGGACATATATGATTATGAACAAGGCAACCAATTTTGTTGTCGCTGAGCATGGGGAGTCGGGTGGACATCCCAATATCTCTCAAGAGAAATATTCAGGAAAGGCAAATCAGCAATGGGTGGTTGAACCCGTGGGATATAAAGTGGACGGTGATTACAGTTTCCATGATATCCGATCAGTGAATGACGGAAAACGTATGGATGTGCTCAATTTCTCCACGGAAAGCGGAGCCAATGTCATCTCTTTCAACAGTGACGCGCCTTCGAGCAACCAGCAGTGGTATCTCACCTATGCGGGAGATGGCTATTATTATATCCGCAATAGGGAAAGTGCTCTTTACCTCACCTTGTCGTCTTCCACCAAGTTGCCGGGGATCAACATCAATCAACAGACCAAAATGGATGACCCGACACGTCAACTGTGGCGGTTCTTGCCAATTGATGCGGAATGTGAAACCGAAGCGCCTCAAGTTCCGACAGGATTGAAGGCGACGGCGCAGAATGCCAGTATATTGCTGGAATGGACACCCAATCAGGAGACTGACCTCGATGGCTATATGGTGCTCAGAGCCGTCAAGGGAACTGACGAATGGAATACGATCGCCAGAAAGCTCAAGACAACAAAATTCTTGGATAATGGTTGTCAACAGCAGGTCGACTATGTCTATCGTGTCAAGGCCATTGACCATAGTGAGAACCAGTCGGCTCCCTCTGAAAGCGTCGAGGCGGCCACTTTACCCGAGAAAGGCATGATCGCAAGATGGAGCATGGAGGATGATTTGCTCGACCAGACCAACAATCTTTTTGACGCGGTGTGGTATGACAAACCTGTTTTCACCGGTACCCATATCGAAGGGGATAAGTCGCTTAGTCTCAACGGTACTTCCCAGTATGTGCAATTGCCTTATATGGTGGCTTCTTCCAATGAGATGACCTTCTCTGCGTGGATATATTGGAGAAATTCGAGTGTGGCCAATCAACGCCTGTTCGATTTTGGTAATGGGCCGGACGCTTATATGTACCTCACGCCTTCTGACGGATCGGCTGTCGCTTTTGTCTACCATGATGGTAATGGTGACCGGAAACTACAGGCAACGCAAAAACTCTCATCCTTGAGATGGATACATATGGCACTGACGGTCTCCAGCGACAGTGTGGTCATTTATATCGATGGTGAGAAGGTGGCGCATTCCAGCGACCTGAATGTCACTCCTGCCGACCTGTTGCCCTCACTTAATTATATAGGTAGGGGACAAAAAGCCTCTGATGCCATGCTCAAGGCTTATGTCGACGACGTGCGTATGTTCAACTGTGCACTCACCGCAGAACAGGTGAAAACAGTCATGGATGGTGCCACGAATGGTATCATTCAGTGGACAGATCATCAACAACCTGCGCCTTATACCTATTATAATATGAGTGGCATGCGCATAGACCAACCGGTTGGTAAAGGTGTTTATCTACGTAATGATGGTAAGAAAATCGTGATTAAATAGCCTGTCAATTGATTTAAGTCAACAATTTAGAAAAAACTCGTTTATTTATTAAAAATCTTTGGAAAATGTTTGGCGCTTTGCCATGCATTTCCTACCTTTGCATCCGCTTTTCGGGCTTGCCCCGTTGAGCGTACGAGAGATCGTTCTTTGACAGGTTTACATGAAGACAGAGAAGTAGTACAGGAAGCCGTGCCGGTGACAGTATCCGGCATGGGGTAACAGAATACGAGCCGTCAAGATATTGGTGGTTTTCTTTAGACAGGGTATTACGGA